>ERZ1034409.60-NODE-60-length-45030-cov-22.771518_pt1 | contig 45030 bp, 48 predicted proteins | sample MGYA00520610_ERZ1034409 | MGnify/ENA primary metagenome ERZ1034409 (study PRJEB33736, sample SAMEA104288480) | Azolla microphylla | place: Ecuador | collected 1982 | study: EMG produced TPA metagenomics assembly of the PRJEB19522 data set (Is there foul play in the... | reverse complement strand
CTGAACCCCATGGAGCGATTATGGCAGTTTATTAAACGTCAGTTCAAAGGTGAAATTTTCTAACATCTCGACCAATTGCGTCAAGGAGTTCAACATGAACTAGCTCAATGATCTTCTGAGGTCATCTCCTCTTTGACTAGTTATGATTTAATCCTTTAAGCTCTGTTTCACCAAGCTTTATTCTGTACAGCCTCATAGAGAATTGGTATAAGCATAAAATAGTAGTAAAAGATGGGAATATATTAATGTCTTTGAATTTTTAATTTTGAATTAATTATGACCTCCACTCATTTCCTGGTGTAGTTCCGGTTATCAAATCTCCCAAAGATTACCAAGCATACCGCATTAGCACCTGTGACTCTAATCGGTTAGTAATTATCTTTGATTCCACAAATGCTAATGCTTCCTTAACTTGTTGTGTGGAAATATTTGATGTGAGTGGACAAACGCCACCAAATCGTCATCAATGGGCATTAGAAATGTTTTTTCTCCTCAAAGGAGAAGGCGTTGATATTTGTGTCGATAAAAAGTACCTATCAAAGCTGGAGATAGTTTATTAGTTCCACCTACAGGTACTCATTTGATTAGAAATACTGGTAACACTCGTCTGTACACACTGACAATTATGGTTCCAAATGAAGATTTTTAGAATTAATTCTTAGTGGTCTAATTGTAGAATTAGATGCTGGAGACATGTCTATTTTAGAAAGATTAGATTCCTTTAGATTTGTGTAAAATCAGGTATTACTGATTGATCTTCAAGAAACGCTGTTGCTAATCAATTACAGGTGGTTTTGTTCCTTGATTAACTAGTTCAAAAACCTGTCCATTAGAACTTGGATAAAATGAACTTTCTACACAAGCCCCAGCAACATCAATCCAGCTGGCTTCTCCTGCAAGAGAATCACCCTTACCCAGTAATACCCCTAACTTACCTGATGTTTTTGCCTTTGTTAAGCTATTCAGATCCTAGGAAGTAAATGGTCCATCAATTAAACGTCCAGGACGGATAATTGTGTAAGGAATTCCTGAATTAATAATGGCGTCTTCTCCCTCTTGTTTGGCATCTAGGATACCAAAGCAATGAATAATATTAAAAGGAAATTGATTTTTTCTAAAAAAACCGCAGGAAGAAATAACAACGAACTTCTTTAGATTTTCAGGTGCTGCTGCAACTAGGTTTATACCGGCTTAGGAATCAACTTTATAAGGTGTATTTTGGGCTTTATTTTCTATTGATTGAGGGTCAAATAAAGCAAGTCCCCATTCGATCATGTTAGGAGGTGAATCAAATTCCCATCTCGCAGAGGCAAAAGCAGTCGTTCCAGTATAGCAAATGATATAACTGATGTTTGACATTGCTGCTGGTAAGGTATTTGGTTCACGGATATCACCAACAGGAATTTCAACTTTTTGATTGCACATCTCTGCGGCTTTTTGTGCATTTCGTGTGAGAATGCGAACTGACAAACCTTTTTCTAGTAATTTGCTGACTACAAGTTATCCAACACCACCAGTAGCACCAGCAACTCATACAAGATCTTCTCTGGAAAGTTCTATCCTAGCCATTATTTTTTAATATTGAGTAATTCCAGAAATCAAATACAAATCCTATAATATTTTATCTTAATTTAAACATCCATCACAATTTGAGTTTTACCATTGTGTCCATGAGTCAATTCGATTTGTTCCCAGCCTCCAGTATACCAAGCAGTTGAAGTAACTTCACCCAGTTATTGTATAACAGCCATACCACCACAACTTTGAAAATAGCATCCTACTGCAACTACAACAGTTCCGCTAATACCTGTGACATATTTTTTCCTAATTAGCTGCAAAGTGTTGAGATTATATCCATCTAGACACTGTTGATTAAATACTAACTGTCTATCCCTTTTGTCTTGGAGTTATTGAAAAGAATATAAAGATGGGAAAGTAGCATAACTGGAATTTGGCAAACCTCTAGCAATGGGTACTTGTCCATCTCGTAAAATAAGTCATCCAGCAATTATTTGGTGGGATAGTGAAGCGGAACGAAGGTATCGCTGTTTCTCCTGTTTAATTAACGGAAATGTTTGTAGTTTGAGTTCCATCGATTACACTATTTCATTACCAATATAGCTATTTTTATGAATTATTTGTGATTAACATAGTCGAAAAATACAGTGAAAACTGCCCTGTAATTACCAGACAGGAATCTTGTAAATTTGGCATGAGTCAGGACAAATAATCTAATTTCGTTAAATATTATACTGAATAACCAGTTAACTAAGTGAAAGATGTAAGCAAGAGCAATGAATTTATAGTCAAAATGGCCGACATAGCAATAGGCATTAGCCTACTGCTCACAAAATTATCACAATCTAGAGGTTAATCTATCAGGAATATACTCCTATGAGCCGAAAAACCAACAAGATCTGCAAACAATCAGGAGTAATTCCATATCGTGTGAGAGATGGAAAAATTGAAGTCTTATTGATTACCACCCGTAAATGCCAAAGTTGGATAATACCCAAAGGAGGTGTTTGTAAAGGCATGACTCTACCTGATTCAGCAGCTAAAGAAGCCTGGGAAGAAGCAGGAGTTTTTGGTCAAGTAAATACTGAAAAAATCGGCGTTTATCAATATCGTAAAGGCGGTAATATTTATCGAGTAGATCTATTTTTATTGCCAGTAGAACAAGTATTAGAAAATTGGCCAGAAGCAACCCAACGAGAAAGGATCTGGTTAGATATTAATCATGCTGCCATGATTGTTAAAGGGAATCCTCTTAAAAGGATTTTGCAGACCTCACAAAACCAAGTGAAAATCTAAAATTAAAAACGTAATAACTCAGGAGTTAGGAGTCAGAACGGTTGAGAAATCGGTTAATTATCAAATAGATATTTTTGGCGTTAGCATGAAAAAGCTGACTGGTGATATTTGAGAGCTGAATGCTTACCTGAAAACTAAAAACTAAAAATCCAATCCTCTAGAGGTAATTCATGAATTACCCCTATCTTTTGACTTATAAACGATGGTTTGCAAATCAAAGTTGACTACAAGATCATTGAAATCTTGATCACCACCATTTGTTAAATCTTGAAAACCCAAAATATTATCTCCTAAAAGATGGACATGATCTACGTGATCAGAATTAGCACCTAAGAATGTCAAGTGAACTGCTGGATAATTCTTGGTATTACTATCAAGAACAGTATCGGTTTTACTATTAGTAATCAAAATACTACATAGATAGTACCACCTTCTAACGTACCTTTAGAAGTCGCTGTTTGACTATTACTTACACTCAAACCTAGATTGCTTAAATGCTGATTAACCGCAGCTTGAGTATAGGCAGCTTCTCCAGGAAGAATATCAGCAGTGCCATCACCATTGATATCAATCCCACCATTTTAATCAGTTACTTTATAGAAGCCGATCTAGTTATCAAAAGCTGGTTCTCGGTAGACTGTAAACTTAGTATTCACCAAAGCAGTAACATTCCATAAATCAATATTTTTTCCTTGAGGAGAATCTTGCAATCCTCTACCTAGAGTTAAACGATTATCTGTAGCTTGAATATTAACAACCAAATCCTGGAAGTCCGAATAATTAGTAGAATTATCCTGCCAACCAAGAGACAAATCATTATCGCCTAAGTTGCTAATTTGGAGAGTTGAGGATTTAGAAAAAATCATGTTGGAAACAGGAGTCCTAACAGCTGTCACAGAATCAGTTGAGCTATTTCCTGCCAAGTAGAATATCAAGTTAGTATTGGCATTAAATTCTAATAAACTGTTGAGGTTGCTAGTATCAAACTGGCTGGTAATTTTAGAAATATTAGAGAAAATAATCTCGCTCTTTTCTAAAGCTGCTCCAGTATATCCAGCTTCACCAGGGGCAATACCATCAATTGTTCCAGAAGCATAATCAACAGCAAATGCTACTAATTCATGAACATACCTAAAACTATTTTCAGCTATTGTAATTTTAAGTCTAGCTGTGCTGTTTTGGCTGATTTTAAAAAAAAGTCATCACTAATTTTGAGGATTTTAGTTGTCGAAAGTCCTCCATCTCTAGGGTTTCAATTTTCCTCGATGTCATTAAAATTAATAGTTAACTGCTTAGTAAAAGAGAGTCCATCAGCATCTGTTATCTTAACATTAATGTTGTAAGTCACCTTGGTTTCAAAACTAGGAGAGGCGTTGATTTTCAGATTTTCACCGTCAATGGTGAAGACAGTATTATCTGGATAATCCTCATCAGCGACTAAGTTGTATGTGAAAGTATCACCTGTATTCTGGTCAGTAGTGAGAAATGTAATAATTACTGTTTCTGAGTCAACATTATCATCAATGAATGTTAAATCTGTCGGTGCTATATTTGTGCCTATTTCGTTAATGTCATTGATATTGATAGTCAACTCTTTTTCATAGTATAGTCCACCTTGATCTGTCGTTTTGACCAGAAGTACATAAATCGATTTGGTTTCAAAGTCAGGAGAGGCGTTAATTTTCCGACTTTTACCATCAATAGTGAAGGAACTATTATTACCAGCACCAGCAACTAGGTTCTAAGCAAATTTATCTACTGTTACATTAGGGTAAGTGGTAGTAAATTGGCCGATTACGGTTTCAGATTGAACATTTTTATCAACGCTGTCTTTGTCGAGTAACAAATCTGTGAGGGCGCTTTTGATGCCAAAAGTCACGTAACTTTCCCCAGAATCATCAGCAAAGGGGGCGCTAAGAATTAAGTCAGCAATTCCATCACTATTTACGTCTCCTCAACCACTAACTGAATTACCTAAATTCTCACCTTCCAAATAAATTGCCGTTGATGATAATGCCGTTAGTCCCATCAACATCAGAAAGATTGATGGCAGCAGCAAAGTTATTTTTACCAAAAATAACATAGCTTTGAACGGAACTTTTGCCATTGGGATCTGCGTTGTTGGCGCTAATAATTAAATCGTCAATACCATCACCGCTGATATCTCCTACACCGCTAACACACCAGCCTGAGTTGTCAAATTCGTTGATACTGTTGATGACAAAACCGTTATTACCATCCAGACTAGAGACGTCAAGGCTAGAATCAAAATTACCATCTTGACCAAATATCACATAGCTGATTCCCTCATTGGTGATCCCATTGATATCGGCATCCTGTGCACCAATAATCAGAAAAGCCGTTGATTCGATCCAGGGTGGAGATGTCGATGGTGGAAGCAAACCCTTCGGTGGTACCAAATACTATATAGCTTGTGCCAGAATTATTTCTGTCATTGGAATTGGCATTGGGAGCGCCGATAATGAGGTCGCCTATAACATCACCATTCATGTCTCCGGCGTTGCCAACTGAGTAGCCTAATTTGTCATCGGTTGCATTGTTATTGATGATAATAAAACCGTTTGTGCCGTCAAGTGTAGAGGTGTTGAAAACTTGTTCAGTCATAATTCTGTAGTATCTTTGGCTTTTTCAATTTTTGATAAGTTGCCGCTACTGCTTTGTAATCGGCTCATCTTTGCAGTTAATCTCCATGAGGAAATTTCTCTGTGCTGTCAGTAGCCAGAGTTGATATGAATCGCTGTGGAGGATAGATCCCAAATTCCGCGATTAATCTGCGTGAGGAAGTTTGTCTAGGCTGTAGAAGTGAAGCAGCCAGAGTTCCTATAAGTACCAATAGGGATATGAGTTAATCCCACTGTTAATCTGCGTTAAAATTCCTCTCTGTACGGTGGTTAAGCAGTCAGAGTTTAATATGTATTGCAATGGGTATGAGGAAAATCCGGGTTAAAACCTATGCAAAATAAAACCTAGATTCTGATTCAATTACCCAAACTGGGATCTGCTAGAAGCAAAAGCTATTTGCTACTGCAAATCATGATCATCCATGTCTGATCAGACATGGTGTTTTTCCGATGACACCCCAACTAACCTACCAAAACAAACTTACCAAGATCCTGAAGTTTCTACTGATTTCCTGGGGTTTAATTTTTGGTTGTATTAATTAATAAGGTTTTCATTAAATAGCCACCACAATTATATGCTATATCTTGTACTATTACTTGTCAAGTCTCTAGAAAGTTTAAACAAAGAGTACTGGAGATGCTGAGTTTGCTTTTTATGATTAGGACTGAGGATTCCCACAAATAGGGTGAATTTACCAAGATTTTACTGAAATAACGAGCATAATCTCTAACAGTTGAAAGCGGCTAAGTAGGATATGCTAGTGGAAAAAGCAGCACAATGTTACTAGTATCATACTTAACGTCTAGTCATGAGAGAGCTAAGAGTTTTATGGGAGATCAAATCAGATGTATGTGAACTTTGTTATCAGTTCAATTGTGGGGATAATAGTAGCAGTATTAGTAGCTTTTGGTGTTTTACAATGGTTTCATATAGCTGCTGGTAACTTTCTCAATTGGGTAATTGGTGGTGGTAGTTTTTGGTGGCTATTGGTAATTATGACAGTTCCGTGGAATGTCCATTTTCAGGCTAAAGAAGTTTTAGCAGAAGCTGCTGAATCAATTGAAAAGAATATTCCTGTAGATGAGAAACAAATTAAGTATGTGAGTATTTTAGCTAAGGGAGCTCTCTGGTTGGCTATTGGTTTACACTTAATCTCAACTATAGCGTTGTATCTTCTAGCAGCCACGGAAATTAGTGCTGTTAGATATATAAGTTCTGGTGCAGCTTTGTTATTAACCTTATTGCTTCCAGCAATTAGTATCTATGAATATTCATATGCGAGGTTGAGAATGATTCGTCAAGCTTTTACCTATCCTCGTGAAGGTGTTTTAGAACTGCGTAACCGTTTTTATGAAATAGAACAAAAAGGGCAATCTTTAGAAGATAAACGGAATCTAGAACAACCATATTCTTTAGCAGCTAACAACCAAAGATTTAGCGAAGAAAAACGATAAGCGTTAGCTCGTATTATTGCTAGTTTAGGAGAATTAAGAGCTACAAACTAAACAGAACATGAGCCTTTATCGAGAGAAGCCAGAAATGCGATCACACAACTCTCCAGCGATGGACAATTTCTCGATCACGTCAGCGAGATTATTAGATTTTTTAAATCAGCTTAATGGAATCAGTTATCAGTTATCACCCTTCTGAACTCCTGACTCCTGACTCCTGACTTCCCTATTTCCTGGCTTGAATTACCTGTAAACTACTACCAGCATATAAACTTGGTGCATTTACCTCAAACCCATTTTCTCGCAACAAACCAGGTAAATCAGTTTTCAAAAACTCCCAGGCGGTTTCCGTTTCAAACAACCAGAAAAACACTGATAAACCTGGCCGAAAAATAGGATTTGTGGGAGGATGCCAATCTACCAAAGTGAATACTCCTCCTGGCTTTAATACCCGATAAACTTCTTGAATGATTTTTCGCAATTGTTCCGGCTCCATCTCATGTAAAGCGGCGCTAGTATGTACCACATCAAATAAACTATCTGTAAAAGGCATATCTTCTGCAAAAGCTTCCACATAAGTAGCATTCGGGACATTTTGACGCGCCCGTTGTAAAGATAATGGGGAAGCATCCAGTCCTGTAACATTTTGTGATAATTTCACCAAAAATTCTGTCCCTTGTCCGCTACCACAACACAAATCTAGGATTTGTGTATCTGAGTGCAGGGTTAAGCCTTGTAGGGCTAGTTGGCGGAAATGCCCTTCACCCCCCACACTCAAGGCTGCTAAACGGGAGATACCATCATATAGCCACTGATAACGGTAACTCCAGTCTCTCAAAATTGTGGCCATTGCATATTTCCTGCTAATAAAGCTTTATCTCTAATAAAGATATATTGTTAACATTAGTAAAAAATCTGCAAGGTTGGGGGAAAGTAACTGCTATGGGTCGTGTAGGCGTATTATTACTCAATCTCGGAGGACCCGATAAATTAGAGGATGTCGGTCCGTTTTTATATAACCTGTTTTCTGATCCCGAAATTATTCGCCTACCATTTCGTTGGATGCAAAAGCCATTGGCTTGGTTTGTTGCTACGCGACGAGAAAAAACATCACAGGGAAATTATAAGCACATAGGTGGTGGTTCACCACTGCGGCGCATTACAGAAGAGCAGGGGGAAGCCTTAAAAGCACAACTGGATGCGATGGGTAAAGAAACCAAGATTTATGTGGGAATGCGTTATTGGCATCCTTATACAGAAGAAGCGATCGCTCAACTGGCACAAGATAACATTGAAAAACTGGTAATTCTGCCACTTTACCCACAATTTTCCATCAGCACCAGTGGTTCTAGCTTCCGGCTGTTGGAAAGACTTTGGCAAGAAAATCCCAAACTTCAGCCCCTTGAATACACCGTTATTCCTTCCTGGTACAAACAAACAGGCTACCTGCAAGCAATGGCGGAACTGATCATTGAACAACTTAATCAATTTCCTGAACCAGATCAGGTGCATATATTCTTTAGCGCCCACGGTGTTCCAAAAAGCTATGTTGTAGAAGCAGGAGATCCTTATCAGCAAGAGATTGAGGAATGTACTCACCTAATTATGGAAACCCTCAATCGCCCTAATCCCCACATACTAGCTTATCAAAGTCGCGTTGGCCCAGTAGAGTGGCTGCAACCTTATACTGAGGAGGCCCTGAAAGAACTAGGCGCAAAAGGTGTCCAAGATTTGATAGTTGTACCAATTAGTTTTGTTTCTGAACACATCGAGACTCTGCAAGAAATTGATATTGAATATCGAGAAATAGCTGAAGAAGCAGGAATTCACAACTTCCGTCGCGCTGCTGCACCCAACACTCATCCGGTATTTATTAAAGCATTGGCAGACTTGGTAATAGAGTCCCTAGGAAAACCTAGCCTTAAACTGTCCCAAGTCACCCAAATGAAAAAAAGGGTAAAAATGTATCCCCAAGAACGTTGGGAATGGGGATTGACAACTAGCGCCGAAGTCTGGAATGGTCGCATAGCCATGCTAGGTTTTATCGCCTTAATTATCGAGATAGTTACTGGTAGGGGTTTACTTCATGTTATAGGGATTCTCTAACACCAAAAAGAGAACGCTTAAGGGGAAAGGGGAAAATTTTCTTGCCTCACACTCTATCCCCTACCCAATACTACTTAGAAAACACAATCTAAAAGTTATTAGTTAGTTTGGGAGAAGGTTAAAAAGATTTTATTTTCGCTTTTCCCTTCTTCTTTGTCCCTATACCCTACACCCTTCTACTGAGGACGATTTTGCCAGTACCACTCATACCACTATTTAGTACTACGAATTGCGAACCAGAGCAGAATTAAAGCAATCAATCCTCCTGAACGGGGAGAATCGACGGCAATGTTTCATGTATACATTTGTATGTATATAGTTTTAATCGTTGGGTAAATAGAAGGACTATTTTAAATTTTTAATTATGGGAATTATAAAAATAAATTAGAGTATTTGTCTTAACTTGAGTATTTTTGCGTGCATAATTTATTTTTTATTAGTACTTGATTGTTAAAAACAATAGCGTTTCATTGACTGTAGATGTAGTTAATTCATGCTACTTATTGAAGTGCGGAATGTGGGTTAGAGGATGTTTTAAAAGTCCCTCATGATGTATCAACAACTTTTCTATCCCCTTAAAGTCCCCCTTAAAAAGGGGGACTTTAAGGAATTTAGTTTTATTAAGAATGAACAACGGAGGATCAAGGGTTGGGATATTGGTGAGCGATCGCTAAATTTCTATTCTTCCCCTGCATCCCCTGCTTACCTTCACACGTCATTTTTGGGTTGACAGACTACTACTAGAGCACGGCGTAAATAAACCAACGATTCCAAATCTCCGAAAAGCTCACGCCGTATTGATTTTGAATTGTGTTGGCGCAGCCTGCTGGAACCAATATTCTCAATTTTGTTAGCGGAGCTCTTCTGAAAGAAGCATTTTGAATTCACGGTGGTACTAGTTTGACTTCTAACTCCTGAATTTTAAATTCCCAGTCGTTGATAAACCTGATCTAAATGTCTGAGATGGTGCTGTGGATCAAAACAAGCATCTATTTCTGGCGGTGACAACTTTTGAGTAACACGGGGATCTTTGCTAATCAAATCGCGGAAATTACCTTCCGGTTTGTTCCAAGCAGTGTGGGCGCTTTGTTGGACTATGGCATAAGCTTCTTCGCGGTTAAGTCCTTTGTCTATTAAAGTCAATAGGACTCGTTGACTGAAAACTACGCCACCATAACAGTTGAGATTCCGTTCCATGTTCTGGGGATACACCAGCAGATTTGTCACCAAGTCGGTGATTTCATGCAGCATAAAGTGAGTTAAAATGCAAGCATCTGGCAAAACTACCCGTTCTACAGAACTGTGAGAAATATCTCGTTCGTGCCATAAAGCGACGTTTTCTAAAACTGCACCTGCATGACTTCGTAGCAATCGCGCCATCCCCGTCAGTCGTTCGGAACGGATGGGGTTGCGTTTGTGCGGCATGGCGCTAGAGCCTTTTTGACCTTTAGCGAAGAATTCTTCAACTTCCAAAACGTCAGTTTTTTGGAGATTACGAATTTCTACCGCAAAGCGTTCAATGGATGCAGCGACTAAGGCTAATTGCTGCACATAATCGGCATGAATATCGCGGGAAATAACTTGAGTTGAGGCTGTATCGGTTTTGAGTCCTAGCTTTTGACAAGCGAGCGCTTCTACACGAGGTTCAATATTTGCATAAGTCCCTACCGCACCGGAAATCTTACCTACAGCTATGGTTTTTTGGAGAATTTGCAAGCGTTCTTGATGCCGTAACACTTCCGCTAACCACCCAGCCAACTTAAAACCAAAGGTCATCGGTTCAGCATGAATACCATGCGAGCGCCCAATCATCACAGTATAACGGTGTTCTCTGGCTTTATGGCGAATTGCCTGAATTAAATCTTCCAAGCGTTGCAACAACAGATCCAAACTAGCGATCAATTGTAGTGCTAGAGCCGTATCCAGAACATCCGAACTAGTTAAACCCAGGTGAATATAACGTCCCGTATCACCTACGAATTCATTAACATTTGTCAAAAAAGCGATCATATCATGGCGGACTTCCGCCTCAATTTCCAGCACCCGTTTAGGGTCAAAATTCGCCTTGGCTTTAATCTCTGCAACCGCCTCTGATGGAATGTAACCTAATTCTGCCTGGGCTTCACAAACAGCAATTTCTACTTGCAGCCAGGTTTTTAGTTTATAAGCTTCGCTCCACAGATTGCCCATTTCGGGCAAAGTATAACGCTCAATCACATTCAGGCATATAATACAACTGTCATATTTTACATTTTAATTAGGGTGTAACGGATAGGAATCCTATTTGATTTGTAAACTTGAAGAGTCTTCAGTCTTTGCTGTTGGGTCCCAGGTGCGGGGAAGTCTATCCAACTTAATTTAAATCAGTACATATATTTAGTAAATAATTTAAAGTCATTTTGGCTGATTTTAGTTTGAATCCTTAACTTGTATTTAAAGACCAGATGTTAATATTTGATAAACTTTCTCACTGTCAATAGGAATTTTGCCTAATCAAAAGATTTACCAGCCAAACAAGTTTGAAGTTGGGATTTGCAATTTTTAGATTTATCCCACTGGTTCTTAGATTGAGTTTGGAGATTTTAGATTGACTGAAAACAGGGTGTAGGGGTATGGGGTGTAGGGAAATATAGTTGGTTCCAGACTCTAAAAGGTGCAAACTCCTCAATTTATTGATGGAGAAGACAAATATCTTGAACATTAAGGATTATAAAAATGCTGGCTATGCATAGCATGAAAGGTGCTGATAAGTTGAATCTAAAACTAGAGTCGACTTTGGAGGAATTACCAGTTTGGACTGTTCAAATCGAACTAAGTCAGCCAGGAAATGAACTAGCTAAACTTTTTGATCAAGAGCCTTTATTACCAGGAATCATCTTGACGAAAAATCAGAAATGTGTAGGCATGATTTCCCGACCACTATTTTCTGAGCAAATGAGCCGTCCTTATGGGTTAGGGCTGTTTGGTGCTCGGCCTATTGAATATCTTTACAATGTTCTGCTACCAGAGATATCTATCCTATCTGAGGATACTCCCATTGTGGATGCAACTCAGACAGCATTAGAGCGATCCGCTAAACTTGTTTATGAACCGATTGTAATTACAGATCAATCTAGTCAGTATGGATTACTCGATTTCCATCAGTTACTTTTAGCTTACTCTCAAATCCATGTTTTAACACTTAATCGACTCCAAAAAGAAAAAGAACTTACTCGCATAGCAAGAGCAGACTTTTGCAACCTTCAACACAACTATACTCGACTATTACAAAATGAAAAAATGATTGCCCTGGGACAACTTGTAGCGGGTATTGCCCACGAAATCAATAATCCCATGAACTTTATCTATGGTAATCTTAACTATGCCGCTAAATATGTACAAGACCTCATATACCTACTTGAATGCTATCAAGAAGAACCTTCTTACTCTGAAGTAGTATTGCGAGCCAAAAAAAGAGGTATTGAAATTGAATTTATCATGGAAGATTTGCCAAAATTGTTATCTTCTATGAAAGTTGGTGCAACCAGAATTAATGAAATTGTCTTATCTCTACGGAATTTTTCCAGACTAGACCAAGCAGAAATCAAATCAGTTGATATTCATGAAGGGATAGAAAATACATTAACAATTCTTCAGCATAACTTGAAAGCTAAACCTGATCGTCCAGAAATTAAAGTAATTAAAGATTATGGTAATCTGCCATTAGTAGAATGCTATGCTGGTCAACTTAATCAGGTATTTATGAATATCATATCTAATGCTATTGATGCCCTTTCCGAAAGTTATCAAATATGTATTTGCGGTCATCATTTAACTTCCCATAATCAAAAAGATATGACAATTACTATTCGTAGTGAAGTAAATAAGGACAATCAGGTAATGATTGGCATTGCTGATAATGGACCAGGAGTACCAGAGAATATCCAAAAACGTGTATTTGATCCATTTTTCACTACCAAGTCTGTAGGTAAAGGAACTGGATTAGGATTATCCATCAGCCACCAAATTGTGGTACAAAAACATGGTGGTCAAATTTACTGTTTATCGCAGCCAGGACAAGGCTCTGAATTTATTATTAAAATTCCCATTATTTCGGACAAAAACAATTTAAATAATAAGTAGATGGGCGGAAAAATTTATAACTATATCATGCATGGCAAATACAGCAAAGGGGAATCAAGCAATCCCAACGGTTTCAATTAATTTATATTTTGTTACATAGTTATGTTTATTTGTGTCTACCTACTTAGTTTTGCAATCTATATCAAAAACAATGATACCAAATTCTAGTGAAATCAACCTCCTGATTCCATCAAGTAAATTACCTCTATACCCTAAAAAAGTCTTAGTAACAGCCCCCAGAAATTATGCCTGTCGTTTGTCCGAAGAAATTATAAAACAAGGTGGTCTTCCCATTCTCATGTCTACTATCGAAACCTGCTTTTTATCAGATTACACCGATTTAGATATTACTTTGCAGAAGTTAGATAAATTTAACTGGATTATCTTTACCAGTCGCAATGGAATAATTGCCTTTTTTCAGCGTCTACATGAATTGAATATTCCCCACTCTGCGTTACATAATTGTCAATTATGTGCTTTAGGTAAAGATACTGAAAGTTTATTATCTCTTTGTGGACGAGTTGATTTAATCCCCGAAGAACCGAGTCCAGCAGGAATCGTCGCAGAACTATCTAAAATTCCCAATATTCATCATCAAACAGTGCTAGTACCTACTCCTGAAGTTGTGGGTTTACCTGAACCGAATATCATACCTAACTTGATGAATGATTTACATAAATTAGGTATGCAAGTTACTCGTTTATCTACTTATATGACCCAATGTATAGACAAAAATATTTATGCAGTAGAATTAAATTTAATACGTCAAGGAATGATAGATATTATTGCTTTTAGTAGCACAGCAGAAGTAGAAAGTTTTATCAGAATGTTTGATTCAAGAAGTGATTATGAAAACTCTATAATTGCCTGTTTTGGGCCATATACAGCTACAAGTGTACAAGATTTAGGTTTAAATGTTTCTATTGTATCAAATGACTATAGTTCATTTGCAGGATTTACCGCGGCAATGGCGGATTTTTTACTGAGGGCTTGCTGATAGTGTAGCGTTAAGCCATATAAAGGAAAAACCAGTTTAAGAGTCATTTAAGGTTGATAAGATGTAGGAAATAAGCCTTGATACTATGAGAACTCAAACACCTTTTCAGATTCTATAGCAATCTGGAATCATTGGTGAGAAAATACTGAATTGATTGAAGATAAAATAAATACTAAATAAGCTTGTGTTTTGTGACTTAAGTAGTATATTAAGTATCATCCATAGCTTTAAATTCTACTTTTATAAGTTACAAAGGCAGTAACAGTATTTACTCATAATTCAGTTAGGATTGCTATAGATTATTCTAAATCCTCCTCTTCTTCCTTCTGACTCCTAATCGTCACGAACAACTTTTTCAGCAACTCCTACTTAGTTTGGATTAATTTTGCGGTTATGCACTGGAAGTCACAAAAACATAAGACTATCTACTTATTTATGGCAATTTTTTGGGTCGCTAGAGATAATTAAGTAATCCTAATTCTGTACTTCCAGGAAAAATCTAAAATAGCTATGTTAATCAGTTGGCTGTACCTCATGATAGCAATTTTTTTTGAAATTGCTGGAACAACTTGTATGAAACTGTCTGAAGAACTCACTAAATTAGTTCCTTCAATATTAATTTTTGTATTCTATGGACTTTGTTTAACTTTTTTGACGCTTTCTCTTAGAAAACTTGAAGTTAGTATTGTTTATGCTGTTTGGTCTGGTTTGGGTACTATTGTAGTTACTAGTATTGGTATTGTCTGGTTTCGTGAATCTTTATACACCTATAAAAGTTATGTCCATCTTTTTAAGAATTATCGGGGTAATTAGTTTAAGTCTAAATGAATAATCGCAGGTATAAAAGAATTAATGTTTACTCATGAGGTTGCAGAATGCTAAATAACAAGGACCCTGACTTCTGAGAGAAATTAGAGGATGTCTGAAAACTTTTTTGTATGGTATCTAACACTTGTAAATCCCCGTCCGCCTTAAAAAGGGGACTTTGAGTAATTTATTCCCGCTTTATAAGAGCATGTTTGAAAAGTCTTAGGAGGTATAAACTGTCATTCTGGGCGCAATGAAATGGAGCGTATCCCTTTGGGATACTGGGTGAATGCGAAGCGTACCCGAGGCTCTAGAATCTACGTTTTGAGCATGTACTGAGATGTTTCATTCCGCTCTGCTGCATTCAATATGACACAAAGACCGACTTTTCAAACAACCTCTAAGGGGGGATCTGGATTAATTCTGATAGTTCTCAGATATCCTCTTAAGGATCTGAATCGGAGCTCAGTATTAAATTTGTAATGATCAGAAGATTTCCGGCGGCTTTCGCTCATTCGATTTTGCGGCTTCCTTCACCAATATCCTTTTTTTCCCATTGGGAATATCCCTCACATTTCTACCTGGTTAGTTACCAGAATTCTCAAGTAAATTGGGAATATATTTTGCATCTATCTGGAAAATTAGAGTTGGGAAAATAGCAATTTAGCAATATATTCTGCATTTCTTTTTTCTCTCCAAATCCAATGATTATACTGACCTTTTTTTTGAATATGAAGAATCGCTTCTTCGATCACTTTGTCTAAATCATCTAAACTAGAATATAATGAACCTATGGGTACTGGCCAGGTGATTTGATGTTTGATTATGGGATAATCGGGAGCAATAATATAACATCCACAAGACCCAGCATCACTTATCACTCCACTCGCTCGATAATAATAACGCTGTTGATCAAAATTGGTGACTAAAATATCTAATTGTTGTAATGCTTGTAGATAGTCTTCGTCTTCTGTGGTGTCAATAAATATAATATCTGAGCAATTTTCCAGATATTTGGGTTTTTGCTTAATGGGTGTACCAATAACAAATTGTAATTTTTGGGAATGGTGAGAAACATAGGAGCGGATTTTTTCTAAAGTCTTATTAATGGGTTTATCTTGTCGAATAATACCTACAATACCAATTGTAATTTTATTGTCTTGTTTGAGCCTTTCTCCCGGTTGTAATTTCGGGGTAACTTCACTGATAACGGGGTGGGGAATAACGATTTTAGAATATGCGTTAAATTTAAACTTATCACTGATATAATCATCATCTATTTCTAAAAGAATAACTTTAAACTTAGGATTAAATTCTATGAAACTTTTCAAATAAACAAAACCTAAATATTTAATTTTGCTTTCTTGAGCCAATAATTGATTACCATGAATACCTAAAAATACTTGTTTCCCTGTTGATACCAAGATTGGTAAAAGGGTTAAAAGATGTTGGTTATAAATTTCCATGACATAAATACTATCAACATCTTTGAGGGATAAAGCTTGTAATCCCATTGAAAAATGACGATATTCACGCCGTAATTGTAATCCAACTGTATAACTAGGAATTGCTTGGGTGAATTTTATAAACCATTTAGGTATTGGTCTTTCTATGGTGACAAAGCCGATTTTATGATTAGATAAGTGCTGATTAATTTGTAAAAGCTCTCTGAGTCCCTGATGGAATAGCTGCATTTTATATTAAATTTTGAAAAACTTTGACTAGTTTTTGACAAATAGCTTTTTGATTAAAATTATCTTCAACGACTTGACGACCATTTTCTCCGAAATTATGACCGAGACTACGGTTTTTGTAAAAAAAGACCAACGCCTCATACCAATCTGAAGTGGTGTTTGCACCTAGTCCAACTTCTCCTAATGCGAGGACTACTGAATTCATGCCTACAGGATATACTATAACGGGTATACAACAGGCCATATATTGCAGGATTTTAAAGCTACACTTTCCCTTTGTCCATTCATTATTAGGGAGAGGGATTAATCCTATATCCATTTGCTGAACCTCTGTAACTTCTGTTTGAGAAGACCAAGGAATAAAACGAACTCTTTCAGCTGGTAACGAGGAAAAAGAGAGGGGTTGATCGGTAATTATCAACAGTTCTGAGTCGAGAAATTGATTCATAAATTGGGCTATAGCAGGTTCTATTGCTTGTAAATAGCCGAGATTTCCTACGCTTCCTGTCCAACCAATGATAAATTTATGAGAATTATCGTCAGATGAGGCTAATTTAGGACGAAAGCGTTCTGTATCAATGGCTGTCGGGATTATCCACACCTCTGCACCATAATTGACAAACCAATCAGCTAAGTAGTTATTTCCGGCAATGATAATATCAGCACATTTAGCGATTGACTGAATCGAATTTAACACTCTTTCTGTATAAGATCGTTGATTAGAATAGTTTGAGGCAGAAGCTAACCAAATGGCATCATCGACATCAAAAACTAGGGGTTTTTTCAGAAATGGTTCTAGGGTACAGCGTCCTGGTACTAGTTCTCGTTGTACCCAAGTAATTTGACTACTGCAACTGCCAGCAACACCAGGAATTCTGGATATTATTTTTGCTCCTCACATCATCATTCTTAATGATTGTCGGTGTTTTGTTCCTGTGGCAAAGTCAGGAACAAATTTATTTCTATCAATGTTAGGGATATGTTATTTGACCTGAATTCCCAATTTTTTGAGAGGTTCAATATGCTATCGGACTCGAAAGCGAGATGATGGAGTGTTACTACCGCTTGTTAGTGCTGCAACTTTAATCATTGATTTTTTTCGCCCAAATTGTCATTCTTCCTGTTTGAGCCGAAATACTAAGGGGATATGCCAGAGGATATAACCAATATTGCTTCTTTCCAGACTTTTTAGGAAAATCAATTAGTGCTTGAGTCCATTGATTTTTATAACCTTGATCTTCCAGGGAATAACCCATAGTAGCAATCAAGTCATATAGAAATCTTTGGTGTAATACACAAGTCATTTTCCACCCCCTTAGTTCTAATATTGTTCCCAGGTTTTGCCGTGTATAGTGATAGAGATGATGCGGAAGATTTAAAGAATACTAAGCATTTTTAAACAAAGGAAAGTTCCAGGAAGCCGCATTAGGAACAGATAACACTAACCATCCATCCGGAGCAACCCAATTATGGAGTTTTTTCAATCCTAAAATTGGATAATGTTAAGTGTTCTAATACCATCCACGCTACAACCAGATCATATTTCTGCTCAGGTTCTGGAGCGGTTTCTAATGAACCTCTATGAACTTTATAGCCTAGAGAACTAGCTACTTCTGACGCAGTTTCTGGAAATTCAATGCCTTCAACTTCCCATCCTTGATTCATTTGCCATCTCATGCAGAAATTTTCCAGAAGTACATCCTACTTCTAACATTCGAGATGGAGCTAAACTGGGCAATTTATTATAATTATTAAATTCAAACTTTAAAAAGTTTTCAACTAAGCATTTCCAGAGAAGTTTAGAATCCTCAGATAAAGATCCATTAGGAATTTTACTCTATTTATATGGTCCGTAATCATCAGGATAATAAAACCCAATTTTTTCTGGTATTGGAAGCGGATTAGTTCGCATCAAGCTACAACTTCGGCATCTCACTACGGTAAACTCACCAGGAAGATTATGTAAGTGACCGCGTCCAGTTAAAATTATTTGGTCATACAATTTAACACAAATGGGACAAGGGTTACTTTGTAATTGGACTTGTGTGGGTAGCATTTTTATTGTTTCCTCATTAATATGTTTTTCCATTGATAAAAAGGACTCATAGAAATCTTTAAAAGAAGCTCCATTTCCCCAGCAGGAACTATATCGCTTGTAATAACATTTCTGTACTTCATAAAATGAACCATAACTTTGAGTCAGTCATTGATAATGTAGGCAGGTAAAACGAAAGATTTTTGCCAAGGTTCATAGGTAATCATTCTCGTGTGGTATCGACTCAAACCTACTCCGTAAAAGAACCGAATTAAATAATTCCTCTCCAGACGAAATTTGGGGATTTTATGATCAATATTCATGTCTTTATTAAAGCAAAGTTCCCACCCACGATAGAAAATGTATGATAACATTTCTATATCTTCAGATTTTGTTGATAAGGACTCACCTGATACTCCTGTAATCTTTTGACGTTCAGGAACACTTTTTAACCAAGCTTGTTTGTAAATAACTATTCCTGCTCCGGGAGGAAACATTTTTTTCGGGTATGCTTGTATTTTTCATTATAGCAATAAGTTTTATTCCCTTCGAATAAGTCCAAAAAAGCAAGCAATTCTTTCAAATTCTGGAGGTGGTTCGACTTCAAATCTGCCATGAATCTGTCCCCCATAATCACCAGGTTTTACATGGGTTTGGCCAAATTTATAAGCCTCTGCTACCCAGTTAGGATAGGGTAAATTATCATCATCCAGAAATCCGATTAAATCACTTTTTGCTTCGCGGCTCGCACATCTGCATGCAAAGGCCAGTCCCTGTTCATTTTCACAGCAATATTTGAGGGGATAAACTTCACTCCAATTAGGTATTTGCTCTTTTACTACTTCAGCAGTTTTATCAGTGCTATTATTGTCAATAATCAAAATTTCCCTGGGAATTTCTTCTGTCCCAATTTACGAGCGGAATTTTCCTAGGACATCTACTATGCGGTTTTATCCGTTGTAGGTACAGATAGCCACTGTAAAATTAACCATAAGCAGTTTTTACTATCAACGTTATGAGTCAATCTTCTATGAATGCGATCACAAATGCATTAATTAAGTTCATGATAAAACTGCAGTGCTACGCGTAATTATTCTTAGTTATATCCTGAAAAAGGTTATTTAGCAATCAATACAGAATACATTTGATTCCCATTCTGGGCGGGAAGTTGTGAATCAGAGTAAATCATTACAGAGGCAGTATTGACATAGGAGATCACAAACTTAACCATAAATTCAGTTAGATTTTACCTACAATCTGCTGTTTTTAATGATTTTAGCCAGTTCAATGACTTGACTTTTTCTCTAAAAACTCGTTTTTGCTAGTTTTAGAACATCCTCTCAAATAGTCAAGTTCAAGTTTACAGAAGTTAAAAATTTAAATCATCAAGAGACCTCTTGCAGAATTAATTTTATGTTATAAGAGGGGGCTGTCTTTATTTTACCCAAAAGTTACACTTGCACGGTTATATATATATCTATACTTCAATTAGCGAGCGCAAGCAAAGAACACCAACAATACATAGAATCTAAAACTCTCTATCATACCACAGAAATAATTTTGCAAGAGGTATAATATGCTAAGAATTAAAAACTTAAATAAATCTTACCCAAACAGAAAACTTCTTGAAAAATTAACGCTACATATTAATACAGGCGAGGTTTACGGTTTATTAGGTAGAAATGGAGAAGTATTATTTGTAATCTATACTCAGTGCTGATAGTGGTTATATTACCATCAATAATCAACCAATTTCCGAATCAACAAAGAAAACAATTAGGATTGCTCCTCAAGAAAACCTGTTATATAAAACCCTTTCTTGTGCAGAAAATTTGCAATTTTTTGCTGATATTTACGGTTTGGATCGAGAAACGAAAAGTAAACAAGTCGAAGTAACTCTCAAAGCTTTTAATTTATTAGATAGAGCTAAAAGTCCTGTGGAAACTCTGACTGGGGGAATGGAAAGACGGTTAAATATTGCTGTTGCGTTGATACATCAGCCGCAGTTAGTAATTCTAGATGAACCGACTACAGGTTTAGATATTGAAGCGAGATATGAAATTTGGGAATTAATTCGCCAACTAAAAAATCAAGGCATGACCATCTTATTGACAACACATTTACTCCCTTCCCACTAAACGAATAAGGTCATAGTAATAAGGTAGAGGGATAATGCTTCTGCCTAAGGTGGAATTCCACATCCCTAATTTTATACTGGGAACGGAGTTCTAGATGAACCTGAACGACTTTGTAACCAAATTGGCATTTTGAAAAATGGTTCAATTTTAGCTGAGGGGAGTTTATATGACTGAAAAAGTCTAATTCCGGGATAGGAAGTTGTAGTGTTACAAACTATATATATAAGAACAGAAAGTGATCGGACTAGCTCAAAAATATGGTTTCATACCCAGGTGTTATGGTAATGACTTAGCTTTTTTACTACCAGAACCGCTAGACTTAAAAGAAGTCATGACTAGATTTGAAGGCATACCCATTGATCCTATTTCTCGTCAACCTGTACGCTTAGAGTATATTTATTTAGAAATCACCCAAGATCAAGAAAGGAGGTGACAGGAGGAACTATTTTGTCTTTTGAATTGTTCTATTCACTATGTTTGAATTTTGAATTGCTTATCATGGATATTATTGAAATTCTCAAAGCCGACTATCAAAGATTTCCCGTGAATCAAACCTACAGCATTTATGCACCAGAGGTTTATTTCCAAGATGCTGTTTTTAAATTTCGTGGTTTGGAACTTTATAAATGGATGATTAAATTTATCCAGACTTTCCTCTTAAATCTGAAAATGGATTTGCATAACATCGAACAACAAGAAGACACAATTAAAAGCGACTGGACACTTAGCTGGAACTCCCCCCTCCCCTGGAAACCACGTATATCTGTTTCTGGTTGGAGTGAACTACGTCTCAACTCTGAAGGTTTAATTATTTCCCATATTGATTATTGGCATTCTTCCCGATTAAATTTGCTGAAGCAACACCTATTTTCCGCAAAGAAAGGATAATGTAAATAAATGTAAACGAAATTTAGGCAGGACAAAATCATCCATGCGAGTAATTTTAATGACAGGTAAGGGTGGCGTAGGTAAAACCTCCGTTGCCGCAGCCACTGGACTTCGGTCTGCAGAACTCGGCTATCGGACATTGGTTTTAAGTACAGATCCTGCTCACTCCTTAGCAGATAGTTTTGATATAGAATTGGGACATGATGCCAAACAAGTGCGCCCAAATTTGTGGGGTGCAGAACTCGATGCACTGCAAGAATTAGAAGGTAACTGGGGTGCTGTAAAGCGTTATATTACCCAAGTCTTACAGGCACGGGGTTTAGACGGGATACAAGCGGAAGAATTGGCAATTTTACCAGGCATGGATGAGATTTTCGGCTTGGTCAGAATGAAACGTCACTATGATGAAGGGGAATTTGACGTTTTGATTATTGATTCTGCCCCAACTGGTACTGCACTGCGTTTGCTAAGTTTACCAGAAGTTGGTGGCTGGTATATGCGGCGTTTTTACAAACCTTTTCAAAATATCTCAGTGGCACTCAGACCTTTGGTAGAACCGCTGTTTAGACCCATTGCTGGTTTTTCTTTACCAGATAAAGAAGTAATGGATGCGCCTTATGAGTTTTATGAACAAATAGAAGCACTGGAAAAAGTATTGACTGACAATACTCAAACCTCGGTTCGACTTGTCACGAACCCAGAAAAAATGGTGATTAAAGAATCTCTTCGGGCTCATGCTTATCTGAGTTTGTATAATGTAGCGACAGATTTAGTCGTAGCTAATCGCATTATTCCTAAAGAAGTTGAAGATCCCTTTTTCCAAAGTTGGAAAGAAAATCAAGAGCAATATCGCCAAGAAATTCATGAAAACTTTCATCCCTTACCTGTGAAAGAAATTCCTCTTTATTCTGAGGAAATGTGTGGTTTAGCAGCATTAGATAGACTGAAAGAAACTCTCTACTCAGATGAAGACCCAACTCAGATTTATTACAAAGAAACCACTATCAGAATTGTGCAGGAAAATAACCAATACAGCTTGGAACTTTATTTACCTAATATTCCTAAAAGCCAGATTCAACTCAGTAAAACTGGTGACGAATTAAACATTACTATTGGTAATCATCGCCGTAACTTGATTTTACCCCAAGCTTTAGCCGCACTGCAACCATCAGGGGCAAAAATGGATGATGATTATCTGAAAATTCGTTTTGCTGACAATGTAAGAGTCTAGCAAGTAGGTGATAGGAGGCAGGACAATTTAAAATTGTCCTGCCTCCTATCACCTGTTCCCTGATGATAATGATGCGGAAATTTATGATCTATCTAATTTAATGATGATTAAGTCTATGACTTGCCTGTATACTCAGTGTTGCTTTTGTCCACACTAAAATATTTAAATATTATTAATCTGAATAATCGACTGTAGTAAGATAATAATTATTGTATAAAAAGAATGGTTGCCATCCCACCAATAGACCTACAGACAGGTATAGCCCAAGAAACTCTACTTCGTCGGATTACAAATCGGATTCGGCAGTCCTTAGAGTTAGAAGACATTACTACAGCAACTACAGCTGAGGTTCGTTCCTTACTAAGAACTTACCGAGTGATGATTTATAAATTCCATCCTGATGGTAGTGGTCAAGTTATTGCTGAATCTATTTATAAAAATAGTTTACCCTCGTTGTTAGGGTTGAGTTTTCCTGCTGATGATATACCTCCCCATGCGCGAGAATTCTTTATTAAATCGCGGGTGCGTTCTGTAGTTAATGTTGATTCTGGTGAAATTGGCCAAAGTCCTGTACGTGACCTCAACACAGGAGAAATTACATCTGATGAGATTCTTTACCGTCCTCTAGAACCATGTCATATAAAATATTTAACAGCTATGGGCGTAAAATCTTCAGTGGTCGCACCGATTATTCATGAAGATAAACTGTGGGGATTGTTAGCATCACATCATTCTCAAGCCCGTGACGTGGTAGGATATGAACTGGAAGCAATGCAGCTGGTAGTGGAACAGTTATCTGTGGCGATCGCACACAACCTACTCCTCATCCAAGCCCGTACCAAAGCGGAACGAGAAATTATTATTAACCGTGTTGCCACCCTGCTTCATTCACTGCCGACTATTGTCTTACAACCAGCTTTAGAAGCGACAGTTGCCGCTTTTAATGGCGTTGGAGGCAGATTATGCATCAGACATAATGCCTTTAATTTTCGACATAGTAGCTTTAAAGCTCTCACAGAATGTTTAATTCCTGGTAGCAACTGTTTCCAGCTTTATTTATCTGGACAACAACCTATTAATGCTGAACAGAATATATATCCGATTTGAGAGCAGTATAGAGTCTGGAGAGAAGATTATAAATCCGGTCAATATGAAATTTGGCTAATTTCTGATATCTATCAAGATGCTAATTTAAGCATTTTACAACTTGACTTTTAAACCTACAAAAACTCGCAGTATTTTAATGATTCCCCTCCACTATCGGCAAGAATTAGTGGGTTATTTAAGCCTTTTTCGCAATGAAATAGACACGGAAACCTTTTGGGCAGGTACATTTGATCCAGATAATAGACAACTTTATCCCCGTATATCTTTTAATTTGTGGCTCGAATCGAAACAAGGACAAGCTCAACAATGGACAGATACAGAAATTGAACTAGCTATAGAAATTAGTAAACATTTTGCCTCAGCAATTCACCAATATGAACTTTACCAACAGGTACAAAGTTTCAATGAAACTTTAGAAAAACAAGTCCATAAACGGATATTAGAAATGCAAAAAACTGGTGAACAACAACAAGCTTTGTTCGCAGTTATTAATAGAATTCGTGAATCAATTGATACTGATACTATGTTTACAACAACTACTAAAGAAGTTTCTCAATTAATCAAATCTGATCGTGTTTCTCTATATAAATTCAATACAGATTGGGTCGGAGAATTTGTTGGAGATTTTGATGCTACTAGTACCAAGTACTTGGATAAATCTAAACTGGGAATTAATACAATTTGGAATGATACTTATTTACAAGGAACACAAGGAGGAAGATATCGCAATAATGAAACTTATTCAGTAGATGATATATATAAAATGGGATTTACTCCCTGTCATATTGATAACTTAAAACAGTTTCACATTTATGCTTTTGTCTTAGCTCCTATTTTTATCAGTAAAAAACTTTGGGGTTTACTTTGTACGTATCAACACGCAGGGCCTCGTCAATGGACAACCTCAGAAGTTAACTCCATCAGTCAGATTGCAGGGCAACTTGGAGTAGTAATTCAACAAGCTGAATTACTTGTCGAAACTCAACAGCACGCGGAACAATTAACTCAAACCCTGCATGAATTGGAAACTACTCAAACCCAACTAATTCAAACTGAAAAAATGTATTCTCTGGGACAACTTGTAGCGGGTGTTGCTCATGAAATTAATAACCCAGTTAATTTTATCTCTGGAAACCTTACCCATATCCATGAATATGCCAAAAACTTGCTGATCATGCTCAATCTTCATCAGCAAGAATTAACAAACCCTAGCAAAAATATTTTAGATAAATCAGAACAAATTGATTTAGAATTTCTCATGGAAGATTTACCCAAAAGTTTATCTTCCATGAAAATTGGGGTAGATAGAATCCGGCAAATCGTATTATCTTTGCGAAATTTTTCACGTCTTGATGAGTCAGAAATGAAGGATGTGAATATTCATGATTGTATTGATAGTACACTCTTGATTTTACAGAATCGCTTAAAAGCAAAACCTGAATCTCCTGGCATTGAACTGATCAAAGAATATGGTGATTTACCTTTGGTAGCATGTTATGCTGGAGAAATAAATCAAGTCTTTATGAATATTTTGTGTAATGCCATTGATACCTTAGAAACTAGTAAAACATATACATTGGAAAATCCCAAACCAGGAAGAATTACTGTTTCTACTACTGTGGGAGTAATCAATGACACTGTGAACAGTGCAGTCATTCGTATTGGTGACAATGCTTCAGGAATCCCCTCAGCTATCAGAGACAGAATATTTGATCCTTGTTTCACAACTAAGCCAGTAGGAAAAGGTACTGATTTGGGCTTATAAATTAGTTACCAAATTGTGGTAGAAAAGCATGGTGGGATTTTGAAATTTAATTCACAACCAGATGTAGGTACAGAATTCTGGATTGAAATCCCCATTAAACATATTGTCAGGAGTTAGAAGTCAGGAGTCAGGAGTCAGGAGTAGGAGTCAGGAGTAGGAGTCCAGGAAATTATTTTTCTTTTCCCTTCTTCCCTGTCACCTATCGGAAGCATCCCAAATGTGTAAGTGTCATACTGTAGCTTGCTTCCCGCAGGCTATGCAGCGCACCGTAATGTTCGCGTAGGGTGCCGGAGGCTCTAGCATCTCGGAGATTCTTCACTGCACTCCGTTCCCTATGGCTTACGCCACGCTTCCCTAACAGAATGACAACTGACGATATTTTTGCAAAATTGGGATGCTCCCCACCTGTCACCTAGTAATGCTAATTCCTAAGTTGCACAGGCATAGCTAAATAGGTCATTTTCAAACCGCCTAAAGGTGTAAAAACTACCGGAGTTAAACTTTGATTTAAATGCATTTGAATTTCGGAAGATGGTAACTCTTTCACGCCTTCCATTAAATATTTGACGTTAAAAGCAATGTCTATATCTTCCCCAGAAATCTGTGCCGGCATTGACTCTGTACCACTACCCACATCTTGCGCTTCACAAGATAAGGTAATTTCTTGATTGGCATTATCAATACTGACTTTGACAATATTATTTTTCTGATCAGCTAACACTGCAATTCGCTCTAAGGTGCTGATAAATTGCCGCCGTTCTAGTGTGACTTGTCGCTCAAATTGACGCGGTATTAATTGCCGATAAGCGGGATATTGTCCTTCTAAAGTCCGACTGGTTAAGCGTTGATTTTGCCAAGAGAATACGACTTGACCAGGATCAAGATATAAGGCTACTGTTTCTTCTAAGGAACTATGGGCTAACATCCGCTGTAATTCGCGCAAGGCTCTAGCTGGTACTGTCACTTCTAGTTGTTCATTACTATCAATAGGACGCTCGTTAGTAGTTTCCAGGACTGCAAGGCGGTGTCCATCTGTAGCGGCAAATTCTAAGGTGTCCTGTTTAACCGTTAAATGCACGCCTGTGAGGACTTGTTTAGTTTCATCTGCACTGGTAGCAAATAATGAACCCTTCAAGCCTTCAATTACTGCAGCCGTAGTGAGTTGAATTGCTTCCGAGCTTTCAATTACAGGTAATTCGGGGAATTCTTCTGCTCCCATTGCCCGGATTTGATACTTGCCGCTTTTCGGTTTGAGGGTGACAACTATACCTTCTCCGGTGTTGTCTCCTGATTCGTCATCTAGGGTGATTTCGCCTTCTGGTAGACGGGAGGTAATATCTACAAGTAGCTTAGCAGGAAGAGCGATCGCACCGCCTTCAATTACCTCAGCACTAAAACTGCTACGGATACCCAAGCTGAGATCAAAGGCTGTTAAGCTAACCTGGTTAGTTTCTGCATCCGCCTGTAGAAGTACGTTAGCAAGTACGGGATGAGTAGGTCTTGATGGTACTGCACGACTGACGAGTGAAAGATTAGTACTGAGGTCGCTTTGAGAGCAAACTAATTTCATGGTAGAGATTCAACTGGTGAAGGATTATAGTAACAAATTTTAGGCTGGGGACTAGGGACTCGTAGCTGTGGAAAATCTGTGGAAAAATTAGGAATCTAGCTACCTACCATAAGCTATAATTACTTTCGTAATTCTTCAACACTATTTGCAGTTCTGATAGCTTGTTGAAATGCTTTCAACTATTGTAAATTACTGATTGTATAAATAACAGGCATCAATTCTAAACCTGCATTACCAAACTTAATTTCTAAAGCCAATTCAATCCCCGAATATAATTCCTCCCATAGTCGGCGAATTTCTTCTTTCCGTACAACTTCTTGATACCAAGGTGATTCGTGTAATACCGCTATATCCCACCTCCTGATTTCTTGAACTAACGAACTATTCAATATAAATGAAGGAAAGAAAGCGATAACTGTTTCTAATTGGTTTAATTGTTCATTATTACGTAATATTGGCAGTGCTTCTCTAATGGTTGACTCAGTTTCGCCTCCTTTAAGACTTCATGGGATCAAACTCCTACTTCTGAGAACCACTAATCATATTGATTCGATAGCTCAATTGACCTAAAGTTTCAGTTAAAGTCTGGTCTGCTTCTTGTAGTCCCGTAATTTTCTCACAACTATACATCAGTGTTGTATGGTGTTTACCACCAAACTCCTCCGCAATTATTGGTAAACTTAAGCCTGTATATTGACGTATTAAATACATAGCAATTTGTCTACCCCAGCTAATTTCTCTCCTGCGAGAATTACCTTTTAAATATTCAATTGAGAGCTTAAAAAAATCTGCCACCACATTTAAGACTACCTCTAGTGTTGCTTCCGTTTTTTTGTTAGGTGTGCCTAAAACTGTCGTGGTATTTACCACCGTCATTAGTAAACCCCAAATAGAAATATAAGCCACTACCCGAATTAAGGCCCCTTGCAGTTACCGAATATTGGAAGTATAATTATAAGCAATATAATATTCAATTACATCTCTAGGTCAAAGAATATTTCCATATTCAGCTTTTTTTTTGCAAAATTGCCATGCGCGTTTCTAAATCCGGCCTTTGAATATCAGCAATGAACCCCATAGAAAACCGCGAATAAAGCCATTCTTGCAGACTAGGAATTTGCCTAGGAAGACGGTCATAAGCAATCACAACTTGTTTCCCAGCCTCATGTAAGGTTTTAAAAGTATGAAACAATTCTTCTTAAGAAGATTCTTTCCCTTCCAGAAATTGAATATAATCAACTAACAAAATCTCAGCAGCCCGGTAATGTTCCCGAAAACTTTGCATACTATCATTACAAATAGCAGTAATTAAATTATTAGTAAACTGCTCAGTCGAAAGATGAAATATTTTAGAATCAGGATAAATCTCCCAGCGATAATTACCAATAGCTTGGATTAAATGAGTTGTTCCCAAACCTACACCACCGCATAAAAATAAAGGATTAAACTCCTTACCTGGATATTCTGCTACAGCCAAAGAAGCAGCATGAGCCATAGAATTATTAGCACCAACTACAAATCTTGAAAAAACGCACTTAGAATTTAAGTCTGGACTTTTTTGTTGATTTTTAGATACATTTGGGGAAATTGGATTTACAGGAGGCAATTCTCAAGTAAGTTCTCCTTCAACTAACTGACAAACTTCATTACCCTGACCCACCGTAATGTAAACTTCTACTGGATAAGCCACAATATCTTGCACGACATGAGCAATAGTATTGATGTAATACTTCTGAAGCCAATTTCGGGCAAAGAGCTTAGGTGTACATATTATCAGACAATTATTTTCCAGTTGCTTTGCACTAGCAGGTTTAATCCAAGTCTCAAAGGTGGGAGGAGATACCTCTAGCTGTAAACGCTCTAGCAGGTGACTCCACAGCTTGTCTATGGGAATTTCCATTATCTACCACCTTTGCTGCTAATACCCACAATAGAAGAGATGAGCAAGCAATAGTTTAACTTTAAACTGTAATCATTCTGGTTAAGACCAGGTAGCTAATATCCAATCACTTAGGGACTAACACGGAGAATAAGTACATGATGAAGATTTATAATCATCACCTAGCATCCAAAAATATTAATACCAGGTTTTTGCTCCCCTGTATACGAGCTAAAAGAAAAGGGTGGATGTTAATGACTGGGTTAGCAGCGGTGGTTCTTAGTGGCTGTTCTAACCTGAATAGCAGAACCTTAGAATCAGAACAGAGCCTTGCGGAAGTCCAAAAAACTACTGCTCCCACTTCGGTAATTATGCCTTCTGCCATCATCGCATCCTCCGGCGATCCTAACTTTGTAGTCGAAGTAGTACAAAAAGTGGGAGGTGCTGTTGTTCGCATTGACTCTGCCAGAACCGTTACATCTCAAGTACCAGATGAATTTTCCGATCCATTTTTCCGCAGATTTTTTGGTGACAGAATTTCCCAAGGAAGACAAAGAGTAGAAAGGGGTAGCGGTTCTGGATTTATTATTAATTCCTCTGGGCAAATTTTGACTAATTCTCATGTCGTAGATGGCGCAGATCAAGTTACAGTTACACTCAAAGATGGACGGACTTTTGACGGTAAAGTCTTGGGAGAAGACCCGGTTACAGATGTAGCAGTAATTCAAATTAATGCTAATAATTTACCAATTTTAGCTCTAGGGAATTCCAATACCTTGCAACCAGGAGAAGCCGTAATTGCAATTGGTAATCCCTTGGGTTTAAACAATACTGTAACTTCAGGAATTCTTAGTGCTACAGACCGTTCTAGTAGTGCTATTGGTGCTAGTGATAAGCGGGTTGATTATTTACAAACAGATGCAGCAATTAATCCTGGAAACTCTGGTGGTCCACTTCTAAATGCTGGTGGTAAAGTGATAGGAATGAACACAGCTATTATCCAAGGTGCTCAAGGTTTAGGCTTTGCAATTCCTATTAATACGGTGCAAAAAATTTCCCAAGAATTAATTAGCAAAGGTAGGGTAGATCATCCTTACTTGGGTGTAGAAATGGTGACGCTAACACCAGAACTCAAGGAAAGAATAATTCGTAGATCTGGTAATAGAGTAAATTGGGTTGCAGATCAAGGCGTTTTGTTAGTGAGAATTGTTTCTGAGTCACCAGCCGCAATTGGTGGACTCAAAACAGGGGATGTGATTAAAACCATTAATAATCAACCTGTTACCAAGGTCGATGAAGTACAAAAACTAGTAGAAAATAGTCAGATTGGTACTCCTCTTCAAGTCCAAGTAGACCGTCAGGGCAGAACTGTTCAACTAACAGTTAGTCCTGCTCCTTTACCAGTGCGTTCTGAAAATTGATTCCTTTAAATAATTGTTGAGTTAGCGTCAATTAATACTTACATAAATGGTGTTCCTCATGAATAAATCAGTACCAATTATTCAACTAGGTAATCCGATGTTAGTCCAAAAAGCTGCTTGGATAGACAACATTCAAGATGAGCATATTCAAAAACTCATTGGTGACTTAATATTTACTGTTTCTCAAGCTAACAGTGTGGGAATTGCTGCACCTCAAGTGGCAGAATCTCATCGTTTATTTATTGTTGCCTCCCGTCCTAATACCAGATATCCCGATGCACCAGAAATGAAACCAACAGCAATGATTAATCCAAAAATCATTGCTTATTCAACTGAAGTTATCAAAGGTTGGGAAGGTTGTTTAAGTGTGCCGGGAATTAGGGGGTTAGTTCCTAGATATCAGAAAATTGAAATTGAGTATAATGACCGAAATGGGAAGATACAAAAACAGGAGTTAACAGATTTTATTGCTCGAATTTTTCAACATGAGTATGATCATTTGGAAGGAAAGGTATTTTTAGATAGGGTAGAATCTACTGAAGAACTAATGACTGAGTCCGAATATCAACAACGGGTACTTAAGAATACTTAAACCAAAGTAGCTCTCAAGACTGAGGCTTAACACCAAAGCTAGAAGTTATATTTAACTTGAATTAACTTCTAGTTTTATGTACCTATTTTAGATCAATGAATACTGATAGAAAACATACCTTTGGGGAATGGAAATCTCTGGATTTTTGGAAAAAGCAATCTCTTGATTTAATTCCCTTGCTGACAGGGTTAGCTGTCACAGGGAGAATAGGAATACATGGTTTAGCTGCAATTCCAGTTTGGATCCTAACCGCAGATGCTACGCGCAGGGTGATTAAGTCTTTAGAACCGGAATTTTTGTCAGCAGGAAAAATTAAACCTATCCCAGATATAGATAAAGAAGATAATACTCAAATCGCTTATAATGTAGTCCATACAATTCCAGGAAGGATTAGATTTTATCTACCCCTAATTGCTCAAGATTCTGCCTATACACAGAGGTTAGAAACTTTACTGAAAGCCCATAATCAAATTACTAATGTGCGTGTTAATACCCATGCTTCATCAATAGTGATCGCATATCAATCTCCGGAAATTAGCATAAATTGGGTGGAAATAATGGAGTTAGCTTTACAACCACATCCATGTATAGATCCTCCTATTTCAGAAATAGGCATAACAGAGATTAATGACTTAGAAATTTCTCCAAAAACTTCAAATTTATGGACTAATTTAAAACCTGCATCACTGTCTTATTCCCTAAATTTAATGGCAAATCTACCTTTATAATGAAGATTTCAAGCCTTATTGATTAATGAATAAATAAATCAAACAGAATTCCTCTACAGCAGATCGCAGATTAATGAGGTATATAATCTAAGTTGAAACCAAGACACCAAGGGAGTTTTACTCCTGACTCCTCCTGTACATCTCAAAACATCTACCAACAGCTAGATGATATAACAATAAAAATTAGAATAAGCTAAAAAGCTTATGTGACCTTCTCCAATAAATTGGAGGTTGACTTAATAATGGCAAAAATTACTGATTTCATAGAAGATGCCGGCGCACCTGGAATTATAGCTGGGATAGGCGCAGTTTTATTAGCTCCTGTGGTAATCCCTGTTGTCGCAGGAATTGGTAAACCGATAGCTAAATCAATCATCAAAAACGGACTTGTTGCTTATGAAAAAAGCAAGGGAGCCTTTGCTGAATTGGGTGAAACTTGGGAAGATATTGTAGCTGAAGCTAGAGCCGAAATAGCTGAAGAACAACACAGACCAGTATTTGAAGCTGCTGAAAGTCAATCTGGTAATGGTGCATAAAATGTAAGAGTTCAGGATTCAGGGGTCAGGAATCAGAACATTTGAGAAATTGGTTAATTATCAAATAGGTATTTTTGGCGTTAGCCTGAAAAAGCTGACTGCTGATGAGTGATAGGGGAATGCTTACCCTAAAATAGGGTTATATAGCAGGTGACAGGTAACAGGTGACACGTTTGAAAGTCTCTTGGTGTATACCTATACCTTATTGGGTTATGTAGGGGTTTAGCATTGAGCTTTATCCCTACTCAATAAATATTGTCTTCCAGTCCGTTTTAATTGTCATTTAAATTTTTAATATTCAAGGTTTCAATTATGCGACAAATTACGGAAAGAATAAGTCTACATACATCTTTTAATCCTATAGCTACAAAAATTATCAGTGATACCCCAGGAAGGCTAAGATTAAGAATTGCTCCTGGAAATCGCCAAGCTGAGAAAATACAACATATCGCCAATTTTTTAACCGCACAACCTCACATTACTCAAGTGCGAACTAATATCCATCACGGTAGTATTCTCATCAATCATGATGGTCAGACTGGCACTTTAGCAGAGATTTCAGCTACACTGCGTGATATAGGGATAATTTTTGCAGCTATTACCCAAGGGAAAACTGAAGCAGCAACAGCTATATCTAATGTAGTAATTGACTTGAACCAACGGGTTGAACGTGCTACAGATGGTACTGTGGATTTACGTTTCCTGTTGCCATGTGGACTCAGTATCCTAGCTATGAGACAATTGATTGTTAAAGGTCTGCAATTGGAAGTAATTCCTTGGTATGTTATAGCTTGGTATGCTTTTGATAGTTTTCTGAAACTGAATAATGTTGTAGTAGGTGATAGGTGATAGGTGACAGAAAGCACGAGAGAAAAGGCAAAAGGCAAGAGTCAAGAATTGTACATTTTGTTGGCGTAGCTAATTTTGAATTTTGAATTAATTCCCTGTTTCTTGCATAAGCAAAAATGCAGAAATTTGGTGCTGTGAAGGTTTATCATGAGTTTTAGAACCTTTGCAAACATAAATAATGAAAAAGCTGATTAATCAACCAGAAGACTTTGTAAAGGAAAGTCTAGCAGGAATGGCTGTGGCTCATGCTGATTTAATTCAGGTAAATTATGAGCCTAGTTTTGTGTATCGAACTGATGCACCTGTACAGGGAAAGGTAGCAATCATTTCTGGTGGTGGAAGTGGTCATGAACCTATGCATGTGGGTTTTGTGGGGATGGGAATGCTTGATGCTGCTTGTCCTGGGGAAGTTTTTACTTCACCGACTCCTGACCAAATGTTAGCCGCAGCACAGCAGGTCGATGGTGGTGCTGGTATTCTTTATATCGTTAAAAATTATAGTGGCGATTTGATGAATTTTGAAATGGCGACGGAGTTAGCCAGAAGTGAAGGTATCCGCACGTTAAATATTATTATTGATGATGATGTAGCGGTGAAAGATAGTTTATATACGCAAGGAAGAAGAGGTGTAGGAACAACGGTGCTGGCGGAAAAAATTTGTGGAGCCGCTGCGGAACAGGGTTATAATTTGCAGCAGTTAGCAAGTTTGTGTAGAAAGGTAAATCTGCATGGACGCAGTCTAGGTGTGGCGTTGAGTTCTTGTACAGTCCCGGCAAAGGGTACGCCGACTTTTGCTTTGGGGGATAATGAGATAGAATTGGGAATTGGTATTCATGGAGAACCAGGAAGAGAAAGGGTTTCTATGAAATCAGGGGATGAGATTACAGAGATTTTAGTGCGTTGGCTTTGCCCGTCGCAAGCATCGCTCATTGATAATATTGACTATAGTCGCACAGTGCGAGAGTGGGATGAAGCTCAAGAGGGATGGGTTGATGTACAACTGTTAAATAAACCCCTGCAAAAAGGCGATCACATCTTAGCTTATGTTAACAGTATGGGAGGTACTCCCGTTTCTGAATTGTATCTTGTCTACCGCAAACTAGCAGAAATCTGTGAACAGGAAGGACTGCAAATAGTGCGAAATCTAATTGGACCCTACATGACAGCATTAGAAATGCAAGGTTGCTCCATCACACTGCTGAAGTTAGATGACGAGATGCTGCGGTTATGGGATGCACCAGTAAAAACAGCAAGTTTACGCTGGGGAGTATGAAATGGTTACTCAGGTGCAGATAATTCAATGGATACAAGTATTTGCTTCTGTCATTGAACATCACAAGGAAGAGTTGACAGAATTAGATGCAGCCATAGGTGATGCTGATCATGGTATCAATATGGATAGAGGTTTTAAAAAGGTCAGCAATCTGCTACCTAGTTTTGTTGATAAAGACATCAGCACCATTTTCAGAACCGTCAGCATGACTTTAATTTCCAGCGTTGGTGGTGCTAGTGGTCCTTTGTATGGAACTTGGTTTTTAAGAGCTAGTTCCGCAACGGCTGGTAAAAAGGAATTAACTGAAGAAGATATGCTCAAGTTTCTCCAATCTGGTTTAGATGGTGTAATTGAACGTGGTAAGGCACAGTTGGGAGATAAGACAATGTTAGATGTATTGTCTCCGGCTGTGGTGGCTTTTGAGCAAGCTGTCAACGAAGGTATGGGAACGGTGGAAGCTTTGCGGGCAGCGGTTTCGGCTGCTGAACAAGGTTTACAGGAAACCATACCCATGGTAGCAAAAAAGGGAAGAGCTAGTTATTTAGGCGACCGCAGTGTGGGACATCAAGATCCAGGGGGTACCTCTGCTTATTTTATGTTGCGAAGTTTATTAAAGGTGGTAGACAGTCAGAAAAAAGGGGGTAGGGGGTAAGGTGTGGGGAGGCAGGGGAGGGAGGGGGAGAATAACCTATTACTTCCTCCCTGTTGCCTGTTGCCTTTTGCCTTTTCCCACTTAATAACTGATAACCGACCCAGAGTTACGCCGGATAAATTCTTAACCGCCGGTTTGGTTCTTCCCCAAAACTATTGGACTTGAGCCTATAATGTTCTACCAACTCATGCTGCATTCTTCTTACTTGCGGAGAACGGGGTAATAACTCCACAGGTTGACCTTTAGGAATGACAATTTGCTCAACTGCAAGTCTGGCTTCTTCCAAAGCGTCTATTTCGTCATCACTCCCACTATGCAGTAATAGTTGTAATTCTCGGTCATCACCGATTTCTGGATCATCAATATTCAGCAACCGCCGCAAACCGCGAGTAATTTGGGGTATGGTGCTAGACTTAATCACATGAATTGGTAAATGACGAGCCTTGGCTATTTGCTTTAATTTAGCGTGGTTTTTCACGTGCGATCGCAACGCCAAAATTGCATCACCACTATCTATGTCTTTTGTCAATACCACAGGCAAAGTTAACACACTAATCACCTGTTCCAGTTGGTGACGACTCACCCCATAGGGGTAAATATGCAAAGGCAAATCTTCCCCGTTTGGACCGGCTGATTTAGTATGACTAAAATCAATACTGTCAGAAGAATAATTGAAAGATTCATCCAGCAAGCGGTCAAACTCACTGCGTCCTGTCACCCGTTCCCGTTCTAGAGATAAAGGTGGTAGAGCCACCATCTGACCAGAACTACGCCAACCATTAACCTGCTTCACAGCCGGTAAAGATTCTTCCTCACTAGCTAAGTTACCTCCACGACCCTGAACCACAGATAATTGTCTGGTAATCGCCAGTTTGCCATTTTCATCCACACTTCGTGTTTGTGGGTTAGCTTGACGACCTCTTAACAGAGTATCCACTGTATCAGCTACGCTTTCATGCACTACCCAGCGTTGCCGTTCCATCATTTCCACAGCAATCTCAAAGGTAGGTGGAGCTTTACGTTCCAAAACGGTCTTCTGTGAACCGCGTCGTCTCGCTTCGTCATCTCCCAGCGTCACTGCTTGAATACCCCCCACCAAATCAGACAGCGTGGGATTTTTGATGAGGTTTTCAATTTGGTTTCCGTGAGCAGTACCAACTAACTGTACACCTCTCTCTGCAATTGTACGAGCTGCTAAAGCTTCCAGTTCTGTGCCGATTTCATCAATGACAATCACCTCCGGCATATGGTTTTCCACTGCCTCAATCATCACTTGATGTTGTAATTCTGGCTTTGCTACTTGCATCCGGCGAGCGCGGCCAATGGCAGGGTGAGTTATATCACCATCACCAGCGATTTCATTAGAAGTGTCAATAATCACCACTCGTTTATTTAAATCATCTGCCAATACACGGGCAATTTCCCGTAAAGCGGTGGTTTTACCCACACCAGGACAACCTAACATGAGAATGGATTTGCCGGTTTCTACCAAATCGCGGATCATGCCAATTGTGCCAAATACCGCCCGGCCGACACGACAAGTTAAACCAATAATTTTGCCTGTGCGGTTACGGATAGCACTGATACGATGTAAAGTTTGCTCAATTCCTGCCCGATTATCTCCACCAAAGGTTCCGACTCGTTGAATGCAATCATCTATTTGTGCTTGAGTGACGGGGGTTTCGCTCAGATACTCAGCTGCATGGGGAAACCGAGCTTCTGGGCGACGACCTAAGTCCAAGACCACTTCCACTAGATAATCTCTTTTGGGATGATTTTCTAGTTCTTGCCGCAGGTCTTGGGGCAAAATGTCCAGTAACTTTTGGAGATCGTCTGTAATCGTCATGCTTTCTATGGTGAGAGATGGTGACGTTGTGAGAGATAACAAATGAGCAATGAACGCTCTTACTGTGACTTAATCTGGGAAACGAGAGAATGAGCAAGTTTCACAGCTTGCCATAGTAGTTCCGGTTCATCTTCGAGGCGTAGATTTGCTTTAACACTGGTGGTAATTACCTCTTTATTTTCTAACTGTTCAAGAATCGGTGACAGCAATACACGGGCATAGCTACCGTAAGCAACACCGGAGATAAAGGCAGGCGACTGGCGTTGGAGAGGAGAGGTATTTTCCCCCTTGTCGGCTGCTCCCTGTTGGCTACTCCCTGCCCGCTGCTCCCTACCCCGCGCTCCATGGTCCCCTGACTCTTTCAGCAATCCAATGGACTTTAATTTAGGAACAGTGTAGCTATTAGTACCCCCTGCTAACTGCACATATCCTGGTAGATTTGCTGCCAAAACTTTTTGCCCTAGTTTGATTGCTGCTATAGTAGTGCCATCGCCGATATCACCACTCATAGAGCGCCCGTCTGTTTGCCAAATTAGAATTTCGGGATGGGGGATGATGAGGTCATAAATTGCTTGGAGATAATCAATCAGCCCTTTACCATCGTTACAGCTGATAGCTATTAACTTTAATTTATCTGCCCAAGGAGCTATCGCTACCCACAAACGCTGGAATTCTGCCAAACGCCCTACTTTTGTATGAATTTCTATGGCATCTATTCCCTTTGACATGATCAATGGTGCTATAGCTTCCGGAGTTGATATATAAGATGTTGTATTTATCATCTCATAAGGACAAACTGGAATGCAACGACCGCAGCCATAACATTTTCCGGCAATAATTCCTGAAAAGCTATCTTTTATATTGTTAAACACAATAGCTTGTGTTGGACAAATTTTTTCACAGGGTCTAGGGCAATCTACCGGACAACTACTAGCATTAAATTCTGCTTTTCTAAAATGCGGATCTTCTCCGTCCTTGAGGCTGACCATGAGTAAAGGCAAATCACCTTTAAAACCAAAGCCTTGCTTTTGAGCTTCCCTAGCCAGATCCTTAGCTGCTTGTAAACCTGCTTGAGTGGCTACAACTACCGCCGGATCAGCTGCCACGTCTATGCAGTCAGCACCCGCCAAAGTGTAGGCTAAGGTTAAACTTCTAACCGCAGGTAGATGTTGGAAACTGGCTCCACAAATCAACTTGAACCAGTGACCTTGTTTTAGGGATTGTAAAGCTAACAGATTAGTCACACTTCTATTATGCGTTTATCACTATTGAAATTGCAGCCCGTAATTGGGAAAAAATATAAATTTCAGTATTCACCTTTTCCCCTTCCCCCTCTTCTCACTACACCCTAAACCCTATCACTTTGTGCTATTGCAATCTCGTAGCCACAGTTTAACACCTTGAGAGATCGCACCGTTACTGCTATTCCTTGGTGGTGCTACAGGTTGTTTGACTGGATATGCACCTGTTTGGGTAAACATCATCACCACTTGCCAACCGATTTTAGTTTTGGTCAAAAACAGCCAATGAAATTCTTGTAATTGTACTACTTTTTTACCTATATACTTGCGTCCCCAGGTAGTAAAAAAAACCTGCTCTACTCCCTCTGATTCATATTTTTTAGCGGGATCAATCCCAGGTTTCAAAGGCAAAGGCTGGAACTCAGGCTTTCCCGCTACTAAGATATAAGTGTAAATATCAAGACTTCTGCTCAGACGACGAGCCCGTTGGCTCGCACGGTTGGCGTAGCCAGGTAAATCTAGCATTAACTGAGTAGTTAACGTTTCTAAGCTTCGTTCCGAGCAGGAATTACTTACCTCTGATTTGACAGGTTTAGGAGTGATATTTTTGGAGAACGCAGGGTAAACAAACGTAAAAGAAATCAATAGCCAGCAAGGACATAGCATCACTAAGTCCCTAAAAATCAACCAGCTATTTTTTCTCCTTTGTCCTTTTGTGTTCATAAGATGAAATTTACACCCTTGACACCAATTTAATGTGAGGTTAGACAGAATCTTGACTATATCTTATTCTATGTAGCTTGATTTTAAATAATTAAAGATTGAGAGGACAATTTTGGGGTCTAGTGCTCTGGACAATAGTGGAACGGTATAAAGGCTCTTGTACGTTAGGTGTAACACCAATTTCAATACTTAAAGATGCCATTTTGGGATATTTATCTAAGAGGATTTGAACTAGTTCTTTATTCAGAATTACCCAAAAGTCTCCCTCATTTGGGTAATTGACAAAAAACTTATCAATATCTTTTCTAATTGGTACAAAATCATGGTAAGTATTTTGGGCGATCACTTCTGGCGTCATCCAGTCAGGAAATTTCATATTTAGGACTGCTACTCCCTAATCTTGAATGGGATAATTGGAAAGTTGAAATGTCAATATTTCTTGATGCTGTTCACATTTTAGGACTGTTTGAGATAAAGCAGGTGATATAGATATATTAAAGGATAGAATTAAGGCACTAAGAGAAGCCAAAAAATTCTATATGTCATAAACACTCCTGGTATACGGAAAACTCAGCACTCAAATCACTCATAGGTAAGCTACTCAAGTAACTTTCGTTGGTTGGATTGAATCTTTGTCAAGACGAGTAATTGTAACCGTCTTTTTTATGGATGGATGTACTTTTTTGAATTCAAAATTCAAGGTTCAAAATAGAAGACCCCACAGATAAATTTGGGGGCTAATAAGTGAATCAGAAAATCCACTGAAATCTACTCATTAAATCAATTGAGGGACTTGTATCCTTAAACGTTGTTTTAAAAGTTTTTGATACATCACTAAGGACTTTTCAAACATCCTCTTAGACTTGGTTTACTGACTTATCGGAATGTAATTCCTCACTAATCTTCTGCCAAGCTAATTCAGGGTCAGATGCAGCAGTAATAGGACGACCGATCACGAGATAATCTGCACCGGCTTTGATAGCTTGGAAAGGGGTGAGCGAGCGCTTTTGATCTCCTTTATCAGCCCAAAGGGGACGGACTCCTGGACAAACGAATAAAAAGTCATTCCCACAAGTTTCCCGCAGTTGTGTCACCTCTTGGGGAGAACACACAGCCCCATCTAATCCTGATTCTTGAGCTAAAAGCGCCATTTGTAAAGCAAATTCTGGTAATCTCAGGGGAATTTTTAAATCAAACACCAACTGTCTAGCATAAATGCTGGTTAACAGGGTGATAGCAATTAACTTGGGTGGTTCTGTACCTGCTTTTTCTGCTCCTACTTGTACTGCTTCCGTGGCTGCTTTGAGGGCATCTTTCCCGTTAGTAGCATGAACCGTTAACAAATCCACTCCATAACCAGCAGCAGCACGACAAGCACCTGCAACAGTGTTGGGGATATCGTGAAACTTCAAATCGAGAAATATCCGCTTTTGTCGGGATTTGAGAATTTCCAGAATCTGTGGACCAGTGCTGGTAAACAACTCTAAACCAACCTTCCAGAAAGTGACTTGGGGAAGTTTGTCCACAAGAGTGATCGCACTTTCTAAATCTGGTACATCTAAAGCAACGATAATTTTTTCAGTAGTCATTGGTGATTGGTGATTGGTGATTGGTGATTGGTGATTGGTAATGGGTGATTGGTGATTGGTAATGGGTGATTGGTAATGGGTGATTAAGAAAATTACTTCCCCGTCTCCCTCATCCCCCTCATCCTCCTCATCTCCCTCAGTCCCCAGTCACTCTACTAAACGCACAAAATTCTTTTTACCAACTTGCAAAACCTTAAAGTATAAATCCCCGGGTGCGGCAAAAGTTGTATCTGCATCAGTTACCTTTTCTCCATCTAACCGCACACCACCCTCTTGAATTTTCCGTTTGCCTTCTGCGGTACTTTTACATAAACCAGTAGCACCAAGAATAAAAGCTAATTTAACCGGAAATTGAACAATAGCAGCCAGAGAAAACTCCAGTAATGTTCCTTCCTTCCCACCACTTTTTGCTGCTTCCTTGGCTTCAGTTGCTGCTGCTTCCCCGTGATACTGACGGACAATTTCCCAGGCTAAAAATTCTTGGCGAGCGCGTGGATTTTCTGGTAAACTGTCCAAGGGTAAATCCGTCAATAATTCAAAATATTGTGACAGTAAATTATCTGGCACAGCTTGGATTTTTTGATACTTTTGGGAAGGGTGTTCAGATAACCCCACATAATTATTTAAAGACTTAGACATTTTTCGTACACCGTCTGTACCAATCAAAATTGGCAACAATAGCCCAAATTGAGGCTTCAGACCAAAATGGCGCTGTAAATCTCTTCCTACCGCAATATTAAACTTTTGATCAGTACCTCCCAACTCCACATCAGCCTCAGTCGCTACCGAATCATAAGCCTGCATTAATGGATAGAGGAACTCATGGAGGAAAATTGGATTCTCTTTTTTATAACGTTCCGCAAAACCTTCCTTAGCCAACATTTGCCCCACCGTCATAGTAGAAAGTAACTGCAAAATCTTCCCTAAATCTAGACGGGAAAGCCATTCCGAGTTATAACGGACCTCTAAGCTACCAGGTGTGTCAAAATCTAAAATAGGACGTACTTGATCAAGATAAGTTTGGGCATTTTGTGCCACATCGCCCTCTGTCAGTTGACAACGTACATGAGACTTACCAGTAGGATCACCGATCCGTGCAGTAAAATCACCAATAATTAAAACAGCCGTATGACCAGCATCTTGAAACGCTCGCAGTTTTCTTACTGGTATACTATGACCCAAATGAATATCCGCGCCCGTCGGATCAATGCCCAATTTAACCCTTAAAGGACGATTCGCATTGACCAAACGCTTTTCTAAACTTTCAGTTTCATGATCATCATCATGGGGTTGAGGAAAAATTTCTGCCACACCGCGATGCAGCCAAGAGGAATGTTGAGTCATACTAGAGGATTCGTTATTAACCACACTTTGCACTTGAGAAGTTAAGTTTATTATGTTCACCAAAAAATTATCCGTTTTCTGTTCTGCCAAACTACTATAATTGCAAAAAATTAACCGTCTTTTTTCATTTAATGAATTACATTTAAATTTACTAGTGAGGAAGTGAGATAGCCGTGTCGTGTAGGACTTTTGAAGACAAACAACCACAACAACAGACTTCATCTGGATTTGAGTTTTTTAAAGGAGTAGGTCAGGTAACTGGCGGTACTCTGCTATCTATCACACTGCTAACAAGCTCTATTGTAGCCGGAGGACTAGTTGGCCTAGCTATTAGTTTCCGCAATTTACCAGATGTGAGACAACTACGTAACTTTTTTCCCTCAGAAACTACTTACATATACGACATTAAAGGTAAATTATTAACAAGTGTCCATGGTGAAGCCAATCGGGAAGTTGTACCCCTAGATAAAATTTCCCCAAATCTGAAACGGGCAGTATTAGCTAGTGAAGACGGTCACTTTTATTCTCACCACGGGATTAATCCTAGTGGTGTTGGTCGGGCTGTCGTAGTAAACTTAGTGGCAGGTGGTGTGAAGGAAGGTGGTTCTACCATCACCATGCAGTTAGTAAAGAACCTGTTTTTATCTCATAAGCGTGCTTTTACTCGGAAGTTAGCAGAAGCAGTTTTAGCAATTCGCCTAGAACAAATTCTTACCAAAGACGAAATTTTAGAAATGTACCTCAATCAAGTGTATTGGGGTCATAATAACTACGGTGCCCAAACAGCGGCTCGCAGTTACTTTAATAAATCATCAGAATTTTTAACGTTGGGTGAGTCAGCAATGATGGCAGGTTTAATCCAAGCCCCAGAAGAATTCAGCCCCTTTTCTAGTATGAAGCTGGCAAAACAGAAACAAAAAGAAGTGCTGGGGCGGATGCTGGACTTGAAGTGGATCACCCAGAAAGAATACGATGATGCCCTCAAGCAAGAAATCAAACTGGGCAGAATTAGGTCATTTCAAGGCAGCGCCCTACCTTACATCACCAATACTGTAGCCCAAGAATTAGCGAAAAAGTTTGGACGTGATGCACTGCTAAAAGGCGGTATGCGGGTACAAACCACTGTTGATGCCAAATTCCAAATGATGGCAGAGGAAACGGTGATCAAGTGGCATAACACTTTACTGGGTCAAGGGTTATACAAAAATCAACTTGCTCTAGTAGCGATTGACCCACGCACACATTTTGTAAAAGCCCTAGTCGGTGGTGTAGATCCTAAAGCCAGTGAGTTTAACCGTGCTACCCAAGCCCAACGTCAACCCGGATCTTCTTTTAAACCTTTTGTTTACTATACTGCTTTTGCTACTGGCAAATATGCTCCTGATAGCACGGTGGTAGATGCCCCAGTCAGCTACCGAGATGGTAATAGTTGGTATTTTCCCAGAAACTATGATGGTGGTTTTAGTGGTACAATGTCCATTCGGACTGCTCTGTCTCAGTCTCGTAATATCCCTGTAATTAAGATTGGTAAAGCTATAGGGATGAATAAGGTCATTGAAACTTGTCGGACTTTGGGGATTATGAGTCCGATGGAGCCTGTGACCTCCCTGCCTTTGGGTGCTATTGGTGTCACTCCGCTAGAAATGGCTAGTGCTTACGCTACCTTTGCTAATTATGGCTGGCAATCCTCGGCAACTGTAATTGTACGAGTTACTGATAGCACGGGGAATGTGTTACTCGATAACACACCTAAACCCCAGCGAGTTCTTGATTCTTGGGCTTCAGCAGCAATTATAGATGTTATGCAATCTGTGGTTACTAGTGGTACTGGTAAAGGCGCAGCTTTAGACCGACCAGTAGCTGGTAAGACGGGAACAACTTCTTCAGAAAAAGATATTTGGTTTGTGGGTACTGTACCACAACTCACTACTGCTGTTTGGGTGGGAAGGGATGATAACAGACAATTATCCAGCGGTGCGACTGGTGGGGGTATGGTTGCTCCCATCTGGCGTGATTTTATGGTCAAAGCCCTAAAAGATGTACCTGTGGAGAAGTTTAAGTCACCTTCTCAATTCCCTCGTCCCAAGTCAAATTAATAACCGTGGGGCAGGAGTCAGTGAACAGTGAAGAGCTTCATCTAATACTCCCTTCCCAGTAAGAAATTAGGGCTGTGGGATTCTACCTTACGCAAAAGCATTATCCCTCTACCCTATTACTATGACCTTATTCTTTTAGTGGGAAGGGAGTAACTTATCACTGATAACTGAGCCAGTCCCCAGTCATGACTGTTTTTCTAATTCTGCTTTCATTCTTTGCAGAGTGATATTCATTTGCTCAAACATTTGTTGGGGGCTGACACCAAACTGATCCAACTGAGTTTTGAGTTGCTGGATGGTCATTTGTGCCATGAAGTCTTCTGATAGCTCGAAACGCTTCATAAAGATGCGATATCGATCCATCATGGCTTCCATTTGCTCAATAAACAGCTTTTTGCCCTCGCGGTCAAATTTGCCGTAGTTGTTGCCAAGTTGAATCAGCGATTGATAATCTTCAAATAGCTGCTTGGCTTCGTGCTGAACTATCTCAGAGTCGAAGAATCCCATTTTGCTTTTATTTAACTGAGTTCTATGACTCAGTAACTTAAAATTTTTCCTGTATTTATATTTTAGTCTAGGGAACTCATCTGGGGAATAAGCTTCGGTTTAAGTAGGGTTTTTTACCGAAATTCGAATACTTAACCTATGTAGGAGGCAGTTATCAGTTAACACTTATCCCTCGTCTGTCAGAGTAGGGAAGATTTAATAGAAGTAAAGAGCCAGCCAGAAGAATCTAGCTGGATATACATCCAATCAGACATTTGAGCCAACCTCCGGCAAGCGAACATTTGCCATTGGTAGTTCATATTACACGAGCTTTGTTTTGGTATCACAATTAAATAGACCTGTCAGGAAAATTAACTTGGTGTGAAAAAAATGGTAGAAGGGAATTT
>ERZ1034409.59-NODE-59-length-45151-cov-2.923607_pt1 | contig 45151 bp, 38 predicted proteins | sample MGYA00520610_ERZ1034409 | MGnify/ENA primary metagenome ERZ1034409 (study PRJEB33736, sample SAMEA104288480) | Azolla microphylla | place: Ecuador | collected 1982 | study: EMG produced TPA metagenomics assembly of the PRJEB19522 data set (Is there foul play in the... | reverse complement strand
CCCCGGAGACGGGTGTCGAGATCGATACGCCCGATTTGACGTGCACCAGCGGATGCGGGGTGTGGCAGTACACGCCGCCGGCGTCCGGTATCTGGACTCCGGAGCGGGCTGTTCGGCTCGTCGCCGTGCAGAATTCGTTCAGGCACTCCGAGTTCTTTCGCGCGATGACCTGGTCGGTCGTCCACCAGGGACTCCATTCGTTCGCTCCGGACGTCGCTCGGGACATTTACGAGGCGGTGTTTCCGGGAGCGAAGAACAGCTAGTACGTCGCCCATCCACCCCGTGCCGCGGGTGCGCACGACGCTACAAGCATCCCCCCGGCCACCCCTGCCTACTTCGAACCTAAACGCTTTTCGAGTGCGGCCAGTTTTTTCTTAACTCCGATCTTTGAATTCAGCGCAAGCGCCAAGCGGTACGCTGCTGCCGCCGCTTCGAATTGGCCTAGCTGTTCTCGCAATTCACCGCGCAGGCGATGCGCAATCGCCAAATAGTCCGGATAATTCTCGAGGCCTTGGGCCCAGGAGCTGTCCAAAAGTTCAAGTAGCTGCTGTGGATCCACATTCGTGGCGTCCTCCCTGCGTTCTCGAACTATCAGCACCAACTCCGTCGGACCCGCATCAGCCACGCGCTCGTTCTGGTAGCGCTCGTTATCCAGGAAGGTGCCGTCGAAGGAGAATCTATACGCCCGACCGTTTCGGTAGATAAGTGAAATGGTGCGCGCGGCACCGTCAAACTCGTAGCCATTGGCCCAGCCCGTGACTGGGCGGAAACGGCCTAGCCTGTGGCCGGCCTGAAGGTCGAAGACACTAAGCGTGCTGGAGTCGTCGGTGCTGCTGTTGCACAACTGAATCGCGGCAAAGCGACCGTCCAACGACAGCCCAATGTTGAACGCATTGGCCGAGAATTTCTGCTCGAGCAACAGCGTGCCCTGTACGTCGTATGCCACGAGTTTCGAAGACAGATCCTCGGTGAACAGCCAATCGGCGACCGCGACCGTTCCGTTGTCGGCGACTTGACCATCGTTGGGGCGCTGGCATGCACGCTCCCAGAGGATCTTGCTGCCAGACAGAAGGACAATGCGCCCGCTGCTGCTGTTGCGGGCGCCGCCCTTGCCAGAGGCGTAATCGTTGTCTTGGCAAACCACCGTGTAGACACTGTTGGGCGACTCTTTGTAGGCGCCAAGGAGCCCGATGCTGCGAGCGGAGAGAATACCCCTGCTGGACTTCCTCAATTCGGTCGGTGGCGCAGGGGAGTCCTTCGATCGAAACGGCCACATAGGGATGCTCCGAGGTGCCGACGCCGAGCCGTTACTTTACCTGTGACCCGTTTCCCATTTCCAGATCGAGTGGCGCTCGCCACGCAGGCTGCGCGTCGACTGCTGCAGGTGGCGACGATATCGCCGTCATATGCCTAGGCGCATGCCAATTCGGACATGGGTAGGCCGCTCGAAGGAGGCGTGGTCGACCGCAGCTGATTCGAATGCCGGTTGTCGGCCGAGGATCGCCGGTGCATATTGAGCGGCACATCCCAAAAAAAACACACCAATGCCACTGCAGGATTTCGCACTACATCGATTGGGGTGGAAGGCGTTCCAGGACCTTTGCGTCGCCATCGCGGAAGAGCGGCTGCAGAAGCCGGTCCAGACGTTCCTGCCGTCCAACGACGCCGGACGTGACGGTGCGTTTCTGGGGTGCTGGGACGGGCCTGGCTCGGGCGAGTCGACCATTCAGTGCAAGTTCACGTCCAAGCAGGACCATCATCTCAGCCTCTCCATGCTCAGCGATGAGCTCCCGAAGGCCAAGCGCTTGGCTGAGAAGGGTCTGGCCAACGATTACATCATCCTCACCAACCATGTCATCACCGGCGAAAGCGAGCTCGCCATCAAGGAGGCATTCAAGGGCGCGGGCGTGGGCAACTGCCGAGTTTTTCACGGGAACTGGATTACGCAGAGGATTCGGGAATCCTCGCGCCTCCGGATGATGGTACCGAGGCTGTACGGCATGGTGGATTTACAATCGCTATTGGACATCCGCGCCTACAAGCAGGCCCAGCTGATTCTCAGCGAGATGGGCGACAACCTCCAAAAGCTGGTTGTGACCGAAGCGCACCGGAAGAGCGTGCGGGCGATCAGTCAGCACAACCTGGTGTTGCTCCTGGGGGCTCCAGCTGCGGGCAAGTCGACTATTGGGGCGAGCCTGGCGTTGGGCGCCAGTGACATCTGGAAATGCTCCACCATCAAGGCAACGTCACCGCAGAACGTTCAGCACCACCTCGACACCGATGGCAATCAGTTCTACTGGATAGACGATGCTTGGGGCAGCACCCAGTACCAACGCGACCGAACCGAGGCCTGGAACCAGGTCTTTCCGCTAATGCAGGGCGCGATGAAGAAAGGGACTCGATTCCTGATTACATCTCGCGACTACATCTGGAACGCTGCTAAGAGGGAATTGAAGCTGCAGGCCCTGCCGGTCCTGACGAAAGCCCAGGTGATCATCAACGTGCATGAGCTTACCGTCGAGGAGAAAGCTCGCATCATGTACAACCACCTGAAACTCGGCGATCAGAGCAGTGACTTTCGATCGACGGTCAAGCCCATTCTCCCGGAGATCGCCAAGCGCGACGACTTCTTGCCGGAATCGGCACGGCGCCTCGGCACCAAACTCTTTACCGGAAAGCTCTATCCCACGCCGACCGGTGTGGCCGATTTCTTTGAACGGCCGAAGGCATTCCTGGAAGAAACCATTGAGGAACTTGCAGCCGATTGCCGGGCAGCCATCGCCTTGATCTTCCTCAACGGCGGTAAGATCCGTTCGCCGGTGCCGACGGAAAGGCTCGAACATCCCGCTGGTGCTTTCGGTGTTACACCTGCCATGATCAAGACTCAGCTGGAGGCGTTGAATCGGAGCCTGCTCAACTTTGCCGAGGACGAGGAGGGGCCTTACTGGACTTACAGGCCCCCCACCGTCAGTGATGCCTTTGCATCATATGTTGCAAAGAGCCCAGAGCTGATCGAAATCTACCTGCGTGGTGCGAAGGCGGAGACCATCCTGCAAGAGGTTGTTTGCGCCGGCGCGGAGCTCTCTGGCGCCCAGGTCGTGGTGCCCAATTCGCTGCATGAGCTGCTTGCCGACAGGATCGGCAGTCTGCCAAGTCACAGCCTGGGGAGTTTCATCTCGTATCGTTCAAACGCATTGTTTACGCAGCGCCTATTGGAGCTGCGGCCAGATATCTGGAAACGCCTGGATCTATTTCGTCGCCCCCTGAAAGACGACATCGACGTCGATCTTCTGATAGCACTTGATCGGCATGGCCTCTTGCCGGTCGAGCGGCGACTACAATTTGTGGAGGAAGTGCGAGCCGCGGTCATCGAAGACGCAGATGACAGCTTCTTGGAACATGAGGGAATTCGCGACCTGCTTACATTAAAAGAGCGTGAAAGTATTTTGGACGATGCGGAGGCGCAGGTACTGTTGAAACTCGAAGGGCACATTGGCCGAGTGCGCGAGGACTGGAGAGACAATCGTGAATATGACCCGAGCGATTTCTTCCAGCCGCTCCGAGCATCGGTCGAAAACTTTGCCGTGGCATTGGCCGGAAGAGTGGACGTGGAGGCAGTCAAGACATCGGCGAAAGCCAAAATTCGTCAAGCCGTGCTGCTGATGGAAGACGATTACGAAAAGCCAGAACCAGTCTCTCCCCCGACGCAACAATCACCTGCAAAGGCCGATTCACTGGAGCAGCTATTCCGGGACGTCGATGAATGAATGCTGCCCGACGCTCCCGGTCGGTAGGGTATCCCCGCAGGTTCAGTGCTGACGAACCTAACGGCGTCCCGACGTGAAGATCAGTGCCAGCAGTCCGCCCAGGGCTGCTGCTTCCATTGGCTTCAAGCCAGGCGGGCCGGCGGGGGAATACAGAACCTGGTGCCCCATGTTCTGGAGCTGTATGACCAAATTGTCGACCTCCTGGAGAATGCTTCCCGGATAGGTGTTCAGCTGTTTGGCGATCAGGCCGAGTTGCTCGACTGTCGCCGGGGTCTCTCCGCTTTCGATTCGGGAGAGGGTGGCCGGATGCATCCCAGCGCCGCTCGCTACCTCTTTTTGGGGGCGACGCAGCAATGTACGCCGCGTGGTCAGGATCTGCCCCAGGAGATTTCGATAAGGAATGAACTGGCTGTCGGCTGGTTGTGGCATTGGGCTTCCGAAATTGTGTATTACACAATTTACATTGTCTATTGCTTTATTGACTGCACAAGTATACGGTATGGTTGTTTCCCGAAGGCATACCCATACTGGAGTAGACGAATGAGCAGTTTAGCGAAAAGCGGCGGACCGGACGATACCGGTAGCCAAGTCGCGATGGCGATCTACAACGCCCTGCCGAAGCGTGAGAAGGAGCTGGTCGTGAACCTCTTCCTCGGCGCCCTCGGCGTGGTCCTGGTTTCGCGGGCATTGGACGCGCTGATCAAAAGCAGCAACTGAGGCGGCGTCCCCGGACGGACTGTTTTGTATTTCGAACTGTTTGGTATTGATCCCGGACCCGCCGGAGATTAGAAATAGATTAACGGCCCGCTCTTGCCATTCCGGTCCCGGAAAGCTGTGATGGACCGTCCGGCTGAGCTTCGCTAAGCCGCTATTCCGCGCATGGCAGTGGACAAGGGGGCGGCAATGGTCGATGACCCGGGTGGCACCCAGGACCTGCTGAAGTCACCAGTACCGGTCGATAGCAAATCACCTGAAGTCGTCGATCCCCAGCTAACCGGATTGTGCCTCTCCGGCGGGGGCTACCGGGCCATGCTGTTTCACGTGGGCGTGCTGTGGCGCCTCAACGAACTCGGGCTGCTGAGTCGGGTTAACCGGATCTCCAGCGTTTCGGGCGGCTCGATCACCGCCGGCGTCCTGGGCCTGAACTGGGGCAAGCTTGCATTCCAGAATGGGTTCGCCACCGCGTTCGGCAAACTCGTGGTCGATCCGTTGCGCGAATTCGCGCGCCACACCATCGACATCTCCTCGGTCATTACCGGCGCCCTCCTGCCGCACGTATCGATCTCCGACAAGATCGCCAGGCACTACGCCGACGGGCTGTTCCAGGGCGCAACGCTGCAGGCGCTTCCCGACGCTCCCGAGTTCATCATCTGCTCGACCAACGTCCAGACCGGCAGCCTGATGCGCTTCAGCAAGAAGCGCATGGCCGATTGGCAACTGGGCGAATTCCAGAATCCCGATATCCCGCTGGCGACCGCGGTGGCGGCGTCGTCGGCGTTTCCCCCGGTGCTTTCGCCGGCCGACCTGCGGCTCGATGAGGGGAAGATTCAGCCGCTGCCGGGGGCGACGCTTAACCAGCCGCCCTATACGACTAAGCTGGTGCTCACCGACGGCGGCGTCTACGACAACCTCGGCCTGGAACCGGTCTGGAAGCGCTGCGGTACGGTCCTGGTCAGCGATGCCGGGCAAAAGATCTCGCCCGATCCCTCGCCGGCGGAAGACTGGCCGCGACATATGCTGCGGATCCTCGACATCATCGACAACCAGGTCCGGTCGCTCCGCAAGCGGCAGCTGATTGCCTCGTACGACAACCAGGACCGCAAAGGCACCTACTGGGGCATCCGCTCGGACATCGCCGACTACCAGGTGGCGAGCCCGCTTAACTGCCCGCACGCCGCCACCCTGACCATCGCTTCGATTCCCACGCGCCTGGCCAAGCTCGAGGAGCCGGATCAGGAAAAGCTGATCAATTGGGGCTACGCCGTCTGCGACGCGGCGATTCGCAAGCATGTGGCACCGGCCGCGCCGGCGCCGGCTGGATTCCCGTACGCGCGCGGAGTCATATAACGCGGCGGCGGCCAATTGGGCCGCGTCGGCGCGGCCGTGTCCGCGGAGGGCTTGATTCAATCGATTCGTGATCGGGGGAGTTATGCCGGCGAAAAAAAAGAAGAAGGTGGCCGTAAAAAAGGTGAACGCGGTCGCGACAGCCGCCCTGGCTTCGAAGGAGCCACGTCCGGCGATGCGGCGCATGACGGTGATCGCACAGGACCCCAGTGTCTCCTCGCTGACGCGCGGGAAGATCCTGATGTCGACGATCACGGTACCGGCGGAGGAGACGATCGCCGGGCCGATCGGCTACCGCGTTCAGGTGGTGGACTGGGACTCCACCGCTCAGCAGTACTACGGTGCCCACCAGCTTCCTGACTCCCTGAAGAAGGAGCCCAAGGCCTGGAAGGACGGGTTGCCGAAGATCGTCGACGACTACCGCTTCCACGCCCAGAACGTCTACGCGCTTGTGATGAAAACCCTGGCGCGCTTCGAGTTTGCACTGGGACGCCGCGTCGGGTGGTCGTTCAAGACTCACCAGCTGAAGGTTGCGCCCCACGGCATGGTGGACGCCAATGCCTTCTATGCGCCACAGGAGGAGGGGCTGGTGTTCGGCTATTTCACTGGCAACAGCGGCAAGCCCGTATACGCCTGCCTCTCCCACGATGTAGTCGTTCACGAAACGACCCACGCGCTGCTGGATGCCCTACGAGAACGATTCCTGGATCCCTCGAGCGCGGACCAAGCCGCGTTCCACGAGGGGTTCTCTGACGTCATAGCTCTGCTTTCGGTGTTTTCCCAGGGCGAGCTGATCGAGCGCCTGCTCTGCGGCTACCAGAAGGTCAAGCCTGGCGCGTCGATCAGCAAGGACGAGCTGACCGGGGAGAAGCTGCGCGAAAGCGCGTTATTTGGGCTGGCCGCCCAGATGGGAAAGGAGATGCAGGGGGCTCGCGGCGAGGCACTCAGGCAGAGCACCTTGATCGTCCCGGATCCCGACATTCTCGATGATCCCCAGTATCTCGAGCCGCATCGCCGCGGCGAGGTATTCGTCGCAGCGGTCATGAACGGCTTCATCTCGGCCTGGGCCGAACGCATCAGGAACTCCGGTGTGCCCGGGCAGACCCACTTCCCGGTCGCACACGTCACCGAGCTGGGCGCGGAACTCGCCGACACCCTGGCGACGATGTGGATCCGTGCGATCGACTACATGCCGCCGGTCCACCTGGAATTCCCAGACGCCTTGTGCGCAGCGCTCACCGCCGACTCCGAGGTGCGGCCCGACGACACGCGCCTGAAGCTGCGCCAGCACATTCTGGAATCGTTCAAGGCCTACGGCATCAGCCCGGTTCGCTGGACTGGTGGCCGCAAGGGGATCTGGGACCCGGCACCGGATGGCTTGAGCAATGAACGAGTCCGGGCAGACTCCATGCGCAGCGACAAGGACGAGGTGTTCCGGTTCCTGTGGGAGAATCGCGATGCGCTCAAGCTGCGTCTCGATGCCTATACCGAGGTTCTGACGGTGCTGCCGTGCTTGAGGGTCGGACCGGACGGCTTCACGCTTCGCGAAACCGTGGCCCAGTACTATCAGGTCGCGCGCTTGACCGGTGACGAGCTGGCTGCCAAGGGGATCTCCGCTCCGGCTGAATACCTGGACGACCTGAAAAAGAACCACAAAAGCCGGAGCGCGGCGCCGGCGGCCGGCGCGGCACTGGACGCCGATCACGATCATGGAAGCGCCGCGGAGAAGGCCGCGCGCGAGGAAGACGATGCCACAACGCCGCTCTACGGCGGCGGTGCCTTGATCTTCGACGAGTTCGGTAAGCTCAAATATCACATCCACAATGACGTCTTCGGCGCGCGCCAGTCCGAGCGTCTCCACTATCTGTGGATCACCGGGCAGCTGGAGGCCGGAAAGGACGGAGGGCGTTTGCGCGCGACGCGCTTGTCCGCCATCCACCGGCTACGGGCGATCGACGCCCAGCAGTTCACCGACAGGGGGTGGTAGACATGTCCAAGGCCCCAACCGCGGTGGAGATTCGAGGCTACCAGGTCGGATTTGGCGATTGCTTCCTCCTGTCATTTGTCTATGGGACCGAGAAAACGAAGCATGTCCTGATCGACTTCGGCACGGTCAAGCTGCCGGGGAAGAACGCCAAGCCCTCGCAGCACATGAGAGCGGTCGCCGAGGACATCCGGAAAGTTACCGGGAACAAGCTCACCGCCGTCGTCGCGACGCATCGCCACAAGGATCACATTAGCGGCTTTGCGACCGACAACAGCAACGGCAAGTCTGGCGAAATCATTCGGGACCTGAAGCCCGACCTGGTTCTGCAGCCTTGGACCGAAGATCCAAGGGCGGCCCGTAACGCCAGGGCGCCCACCGCCGACTCGAGCCGCAGCCCCAAGAAGTTGATCGAGGGCCTGCAATCGATGCATGTGGTGGCTGAGCAGATCGCCGCCTTGGCGAACCAAAAGCCCGCGTGGATGGGGCCGCTATTGCAAAAGCAGTTGTCGTTTATCGGCGAGGACAACATCGCCAACCTGTCGGCGGTTCAAAACCTGATGGACATGGGCAAAAAGACGCGAGCCGTGTGGGCACATCATGGCTCCGATTCCGGCCTGGAGGATCTCCTGCCTGGGGTCAAGGTCCACGTCCTTGGGCCTCCGACGCTCGAACAGAGCTCCGCGATCAAGCGCCAGCGCGCCAGGGACCCGGACGAGTTCTGGAATCTTCTGGCGGGTGCCGCGCCCGGGCGATCGTCGGTGACGGTCTCGCGCGGCGTTAAGAAGGCTGACTCAAAGAAGAAGAGCGCAGTTCCGCCGGAAGCCCGATGGTTTCGTGATCAGCTGGATCGAATGCGTGGCCAATCCCTGCTGCAGATCGTCCGGACGCTGGACGGCCAGATGAACAACACCAGCCTGATCCTGCTGTTCGAAGTGTGCGGCAAGAAGCTGCTGTTTCCCGGAGATGCCCAGCTCGAGAACTGGGCCTATGCGTTGCGCGACGCGCCCAACGCGGCAGCCACCCAGGCGCTACTCGCCGATGTGAACCTGATGAAAGTCGGGCATCACGGCAGTACCAACGCGACCCCCAAGGGGATGCTCTGGGATCACCTGCGAAACAGGATGAAGCCGGGCAAAAAAAAGTTAACGACGATGATGTCGACCATGCCGGGAACTTATTCAGGTGTCCCGTCGACCCGACTCAAATCCGCGCTCACCGAGGAGACATCGCTGCTGAACACCAATGACCTCAAGGGCAAGGACGCCGACTTGTTTATCTACACCAAAATTGAATAGCGGCGGTCAGGCAGTTGATCTCGACCAGGCGGGACGTCCTAACCACCGGGCTTGCATGAATCAAATTGAATCAGTAATATCCGGCTATTGATTCAATATGATTCAGGTGCAGCCATGAGCCGTCTCGCCCCAAGCCTGCAGGACATTCTTTTCCGACTGGTTTCCCACGGTTTGCAGGATCTGACCGCGCGGTCGGAGGACGACGAGCGACCGGGGCGCTTCCCCGTGGTGGTCAAACCCGAAACGCGGCGGTTCCTCGAGGCGCAAGCCAGCGCGCTGGGCTCCTCGATCGCCGGGGTCGCCGGCGCGATCCTGGATGGCGTCGCTCTCTCCACCGTCCATGGCGACGACGGCCAGTTTTCGATGCAGGCGATCTCTGATCGCTTCACGCTGCTCCTGCATGAGCATCAGCTTTCGTTTCCCGCGGCCGCCGAGGCGCTTCAGCCGTTTGGTTTGGGGCTCGAGCAGTTGTCCGATCGGCAGAAAATGAAGGTCGCGCTGACTTCGGAGCGGTTGTCGACGCTCGCGGATCTGTTCTATGTCGACTACGACTGGTTGTGCGGAAAGAGCCCCACTCCCGGGTCCCAGCGGGGGTTCCACTGGTACAAAAATCCGGTAGGTGCGATCGAACAGATCATCGCGGCCATGGGCGAGTACCCGGACGTCGAGCTCTGCCTGGTCTGCAGCCGCGGCACGGACTTTTCGATTCACGACGACGATCTCCCGCAACGGAAGCTGCCGCACCTGCTTCCGGTGCTGATCCGCCGACGGCCTCTGCCGGGCAGTGAGACCCTCGAGGTTTTCGAAACCGGGTTGGAGGGGCGCTGGTCATATTGGGCCTGCCGCCGTGATCTGAAGATGCTCGTCAATTTCGCCAATTCGGCCGCGCTGAGGGGCGCCGGCGTGCGCCTCACCGGCCGCTATGTGGCGCCAGACGAGTACGCGCGCCTGCGCGATGGTCGTATTCTCGCGGCGAGCCTTCTGGCCGGCTCACGCCGGTGCGACTGGTTCCCGGAGCAGTACGTCGCGCTGAAGGGCGATGCCAGGGAATCCAAGGACTGGAAGCTGATTCTTCAGGAGCCCAACCTTCAAGCTGAGCACAAGCGCATCGAATCCCTCCTGGGATCGCTGCGGAAGCCATAGGTCGTGACTACGATGGAATCCACGGGTTGGGCAAGAAACGCCGTCCGCTGAAGGGCCCGTTGAAGTCAGCGCCCAGCGAAGGGAGCGTCCCCCTGGAGGTGTTCGCCGCGCATCATCCGGATCTGATGCGCGAACTGGAGCACTACAACCCGCTCAGCATCGCCACCGCTTTCGCAGGACTCCTCACCAAACCGGACCTGCAAAGCAACTGCCTGCGGCTCGAGGTGTTGGCCCATCTTGGCGTGAGCCAGGGTGGCGGCGATGAGCCTCTCCCGCCCGATGTCGCCGCCAAGTGGTTCAAGGAGCTCGGCACGGGGCCTTGCGGAGAGATCGAAGGTCCCGCGGAGAGCGTTTTCGTCTCCCTGATCGAGACGCCCCGTGGCAACTTCCGTGTACTGGAGGGCCTCTGGGAGAAGAACGCCTTCTACCTTCAGCGTCTGCTGAATGTCCTCGAGTACATGGGCGACGACGAGTTTTTCAGTCGCCTATTGGATGAGGCACACGCGCTGCTGGCCCTATCCGAGCGGGTTTGCGACCGCGCTGGGTTGACGCGCCACCGGCTCGGCAACCAGGAGCCCCAGGAAGAGATTGCGCTTCCCATCGTCTCGACGCTCCCGGAGCTGCAGAAGGTGGTCACCTTTGGTCCGGAAGATTTGGCGAGCGCAGCCATCAAGCTCGATGACCTGGCGCCTTTTGTCTTCGATCCGGATGAGCGCGGGAACCTCATTGATGAGGCCCTGCTCAACTCCAGCCTCGAGCGCTTCCCGATCGGGTTGGACCATCACGTGGTGCATTTGCTCCTGCCGACGGCGGTATCGGCGGCGATCCGGCGCTACGTCATCGAACAGGTGCGCGCCGCGGGCATGATCGACGCGCTGGCGAGGGACTTGGCTGCCGAGTTCGCGCTGGAAGTGTCGAGCTCGACGCTGTTTCTAGGCAACGTCCGGAATCGCTTGGGCTTCGTCCGGCATGCCGAAGGACTATTCGCCGGCATGATGTACGAGGTGGATCGGGGCAGGTACCTGAACCTGCTCCTGTTCTCCGATTTGCTGGACGACTTCGATGCCACGGGCCTGGCCGGATACCAGCCGGGCGAAGAGCAGCTCACGGCCGGCGTGGAGAAGTTGATACGCAGCGGCTGCAAGTTCGGCACCTCCCGTGCCGGCTTCCGACAGGGCTTGTGTCTCGTTGTCGGATGCGGAATCGGCAGGGGTGCCCGGCTGGTCCTGCGGGGCGATCTGCCCGCCGGTTGGCGGGTTGTGTTCGTCGACGCCGGCGACCTGCTCACCTTGGGCGACACTGAGGATTTCGACGTCCTGTCGATCTTCCGCGTCCTGGATGCGAAGGACCGACTGGCAGCCCTTGGTGTCGAGCTGCAGGTGCCAAATGGACTCCTGAATCTGGTGGCTTGGATCCTCGCCTCGGATGGGCATCTGATTCCGAACTCGGCTTTGCCGGCCGATTTCCTGAAACCGGGTCATACAGGCGTCGTGCGCCTGCCGCCGAATGCCCTTCGTGATCACCGGCATCAGGTCGCAAGCCTCTTCGATTGCCATCGCGCGCAGGATGTCGACGGGTCATGGGTCCAGGTGATGCGAGAGGGGCGATCCTACTTTGAAGCGGACGACCACCGGCCGCTGTTCACCGCCTATCCAGTTCCCGGCCGGAATCCCGCGAGCGTCTACGAGACCTCGACGCGAGCCTGGTGGTGCGAGGTCGTTACGCCCGAAGGTGCGAGCGTCGCAGCGACGGTCTCGTACTTGCGCATGGCCGCTGGCTGGATTTCAAGGATGGCGCCGGTGCTGGAGGCCGAGTTCCCGGACATCCCGATGGGGTCACTGCTGTGGCGAAGCACGTTTGAATCGGTGATGGAAGAGAAGTCGGGCGACTTCGAGGTTGCGGATCCATCGATCCTGCACGGAGCGATGCGCCTAGCGGTCATCGGTCGCGTGGTCGAGTTGCATGTGTCGGACGCTTTTGAAGCGGCGCTGTTCCACCCGGAGAACATCGCCGAGCGTGAACTGGTTCGGCAGGCCATGAACGGCTTCGCGAGGATGGGGGGAGCCGATCCCAACGGGGTCGATGACGGGGTGCTGTCACGTGTAATCCCCGACCACAAGGCGCGGTATTGCCATGCTTTTCGTGCCAAGCGATTCCTCGAGATGGTTCGTGAATCCCTGCCGCGGCAAGTCACGTTCATCGACCATATCGAATCCAACGCTGTGAAGCTGGGCGCCGCATGGGCCTACAAGGAGCGGAGATCTGCCTTGGAAGTGTCCGGCACTGAAGAGTGCGTCGCGCTCCTGAATGGAATCGTTCGGGATCTGCAGGCTCGTTTGTGCGAGTCCGTAGGCGTCTTCAATCGCCGCGCACTGTTGAGGAAGTGTCTTGAGATATACGACACGGCCGCTGTGGAAAATGCCTATTGGAACAGCATGGCTAGCGCCCTATTGTCGTTGCATTCGGGTGGACAGGAGACCCTTGAAACCATGGCCTGGCGCCAGGGTAGGTTCAACGCGATCTTTGTCAGCGCTCGTCTGGTCATCGAGGCTGCCATGGCTTCGTCTCCTATTGAGGGCGGTGCCATTCCCGGCACTCTGGATTTGGTCCGCCTGATGGCCATGGCCCGGCTGCCGATGTCCCTGGGCGGATGGTCTGACGCCATCCGTTGGAAGGCCCTGAAGCCGTTTGTCCGCATTACGGCCCTCGGTGACATCCACGTCGAACGGGATTTCTTTGAAGGTGTCGTCGATCAGTTCGGCAGAACCTTGAGTGATGACCGGGTGAGCCGCGCAGCCAAATCCTATCCAACACGCTTCGATCCATCGCCGAGCGTGCCGGAGGTCGAATCGCTGCTGGACCAGCGTTTTGTCTCGGCTTGGCAGGATGAATTCGGCTTCTCGATCGACCAACTCCGGCAGTTCAGGGATTTCGTTGAGGATCTGGGTATAGACCGGAAAGCGGCGATATTCGAGCTGCCGAGAAGCCAATTGATCCGGTTAGCCGAAGAGGCGCACTCTCCGCTCAAAGGCGTAGCGGAAGGGATCGTGAATGCGTTCACCTTCCCGATCCGCAACGGCTGGGCTGATATTCCCGCTGGCTACGATCAGAAAGACGCCGACCCGTGGCGGTTCCGGCGGCGTCTCAGCGTGCTGCGAAGACCCCTGATCCCCTTGTCGCAGGTGCTAGATCCCACTCTGCTGGTCGCGCCCGGACGCTTCGGGCAGGCCGTGTCTTACATGCTCCGTTGCTACCATGACGGCGAGTTCCCGGCGCGGCAGCTCCGCTCGCAGGCGATGATGTCCTGGCAAGGCGCCAGCCAGCATCATCGCGGAAACGCGTTCACCCAGGCTGTGGGCCGGCGGATGACGGAGCTCGGATGGAAAGTCGAAATCGACATCAAGATTACCAAGCTCCTTGGACAATCATTCGAACGAAACTACGGGGATGTGGATGTGCTGGCATGGCGGCCGGGTAGCAGCCGTCTGCTGCTGATCGAATGCAAGGACGTCCAGTTTCATAAGACCGACGGCGAGATCGCGGAGCAGCTTTCCGATTTCCTCGGCGAAATTCGACCCGACGGCAAGCCGGATTTTCTGCGCAAGCACCTGGACCGATTCGCGCTGGCGCGGCAACATGTCGAAAAGCTCGTCCGGTTCACCGGGAGCGTGCCGTCGATCGAGGCGCATTTGGTGTTCCGGAACCCGGTCCCGATGGCGTATGCCTGGGAAAAGATGAAAGAGCGGGTGGCGATCGCCTTGTTCGACGATCTGGATCGACTTTGACGCCACACGGTGCTTTAAGGAGTGTTATGGCGAATGCGCGAGGTCCGGAGCTCCAGCGGCTCATTGGGTTGTTCGAGGCCGAGGCGAACAAGTTTCCTCCGATCTCGTTCAAGATCCATTTCCTTGGGCCGGGCTTGCCAGTTTCCCAGGAGCGCTTTGTCCAGCCGAATCATGCGCTGTCTCTGTGGCAGATCTACGAGACGGACGGCACACCGGAAACCATCGACAAGCTTCTCGTCGCCCTCAAGCAAAGCACCAAATTCGGCATTGCCGGCGCGGAGCTCAGTTGCCAGGGTGTGCTGGAGGGGGCGCCAACGCCCCTGTTCGTACGCATGGCTCAGCGCGCCGCATCGCTGTTCACTCCGGCGGAGGCGCAGGGAATCAATCAGCGCTTGATCTCGGAGATCATAGCGAACCTGGCTCGCCGGCCCGGTGCAAAGGGCAAGCCGGTCGGTATCGCGAACTCGAATCCGCTGGCGGTGTGGCTCAACTATCTGCTGTTCTACCTATCGCAGGTCCATCCCGGCCGTGAACACCAGCATACGATCGAACCAGACCCCTTCACTTTGTCGTTGCTTGCGCTGGAGCGGCTAGCGGCGACCGACTCCGTTCAGAAGTCCGATCGGTCGGTAACACCGATCGAGGACATCAAGTTCAAGGTCGCGGTTTCGTTCGCCGGCGAGCAACGCATCCTGGTGTCCCGTGTAGTGGATGTCCTGCGCAAGGAGCTGGGGCCGAACGCCGTTTTCTACGACTTCGACTACCAGGCTCAGCTGGCCCGTCCCAACTTGGACATCCTGCTGCAGCGGATCTACCAGGATCAGTGCGAACTGATTGTTGTTTTCCTGGGTAAGGACTACGAGCGAAAGGAATGGCCAGGTCTTGAGATGCGGGTGGTCCGCGACATCATCAAGAGGCGGGACAGTAGCCGGGTTATGCCGGTGCGCGTCGACGATGTTCCGGTCTCAGGATTCTTGTCGATCGATGGCTATATCGACGCGAGACAGCATTCGCCGGAATCGATCGCACAGTTCATCCTGGAACGGCTCAAGGCCTTGCATCTCAGTCCCCGGTGATTTCCGCCTTGCCGGTGTGAGTCCGCGACCCGCCGGAAAGATAAGGGGCCGACCCGCTGCCGGGCCGACCCCCCAATGTCACCTCGGAGTAAATCCTTACTTCGGGGCTTCGAGCTTGCCGCCCTTGGCTTCGCAGTCCGCCTTGGTGGTGGCGGAGAAGCCCTGGCCCTTGCAGGAGTTCTGGCCCTTGCACGAGTTGTGCGCACCCTTGCAGGCGCTCTGGCCCTTGCAGGCATTGGCGCCGACACAGTGGCCGGTTGAGGCGCCAGCGGCGTCGTCGGCGCTGGCGATCATCGGAGCGGAGAGGAACAGCGCGGTGGCCGCGGCGGCGAGCGCCAGGCCATTCGTCTTGGTAGCAACCTTCATGGCAATACTCCTTGGCTGTGAAGCACGATCGATATCTAGGAATGACGACTGCGCTGGACGAAACTGTCGATCCCGCGCGTGCGACGCTGGTCACAGTCCGTGCTTGAGCGATGCACGCGCCTGCGTTACGTTGGATGGATAGGGAGTACCAAAAGGTTTGACAACAGGCCGAGCCAGCGATGCTGGCGGCCGCAGGGGGTCCGATGTCTTCCACCGTTCATGTACACCAAATGTTCCATGCCGTGGGCCACGGCACGTTTTTTACTGGCATGATCGATTCCGACCAGGGAAATCAATTCCACTGGATCTATGACTGTGGATCGAAACGACCGACGCGGGTCATCGCGGAGATGGATGGGTTGGAGGCATGGCCGCGATGGGCTCACGACAAGGACCTGGATCTCCTCGTTGTCTCGCATTTCGACAATGATCACGTCAACGGATTGGAAGAGCTGCTGCGCCGTCACCGCGTTCGCTATCTGGCGTTGCCGTACATCGGACTGAGGGACAGATTGGGGTTGGCTGCGTCTCTTGGTGGAGACGATGTTGCCTCGGCAGCAACGAGCTTGTTCTCCCTGGATCCGATCCGATACCTGGAATCGCGCGGCCTCACGAATCGAGTGGACACGATCGTGATGATTCAGGGCGGCAAAGGTGAAGGGGTGGGTGACAATTCCTACGACTGGCCAGGTCCTGACAAGGCGCCCGAGCAATTCGAGAGAACCCGAGGCGCTGGCGGGTCAGGGCTTGAAGAGGAGTACGGGATAACGAGCAGCAGTTCCGACGGGCCGCGCACTACCGTCTGGCCCCACCAACTGCCGCTGAGGGCGGGATTGTTTCCCCTGGAGTTTACGTTTTTTAATACGGCGCTACCCGGCACCGTGGCGAATCGGTCAAAGGCGACGTTGCCGGAGATCCGGGCCGACGTCGAGACGGTACTGCAACGCTATCGGTTGCTCGATCCAACGCAATCGCCAAAGAGAGATTGGCGCCAAAGCCTGAGGGCCTGCTATGAAAAGCATTTCGGAAGCGGCGGCCCCGAGCGAAACAACATCTCGCTTTGTGTGCTTGTGAGGCCGTTTTGTAATGACGTGGAGCAATGTGGTCTTTTCTCAGGTTGCAGCCTGGGCGAGGGGATCTGGGTCTGGGAAGTTCCGGTCGTACCTGAAGAGCCTCGAGCGCTTCTCTTAACCGGCGATCTCGCGCTGAATCCGAAATCCATATCGGAAATGCGTCGCCACTTTCAGGACTGGCGCTGGCGCGAAATTGCCGTGGCTCAGGTCCCACATCACGGGTCACAGCACTCGTGGGAACGCGGAAACGCTGCATTGTTTCCGGGACCGGCATTCGTGCATTGCATTCCGACGTCTTCCAGGGGGAACCATCATCCTCATACTGACGTCGTCGCGGACTTGGCGGGCCAGCTGGTGCTCACCTCGACGTATGAGCAGTGTGTTGTCCATGCGTATCATTTTGAGTGGCCGCATCCGCTCACGCTGGGCCCGGGCTATCGCGGGCGCTGAATGCCGGGGCAAGGCAGATCATGCCCATCGGATGCGTTATTGGAGCTGGATTACCGCAGATTGGCGGGGGTGATGAGATGAATGGATATACTGTACAAAAATACAGTTATCTGGCAACATTTTAGCCAAATGTCGATGGAGCCATTGCCGTGGAATGCTCAGCTTGAGCGCGGATCTCGATAGGCTCGCCTACTCTCTCTGGAAGAGGGGGCCAACGCTCGATTCAGCACAGCCCGGTGATAAGGTTGTCGCTGTAGCCGATGCTGTCCGTGCCGGCATGATTCGGCAAGATGGTGAATCCTTTGAGTTCGCTGATTCACAGGCGCTGCTGGATGGTGCTGTACGGCACTTCGCGACCTCGGTGCTCCGTCCCTTGCTCCACCTTCCGAAAGATTTGTTCGGTGCGATGCGGGACGATTACTTCGACCTGGTCCGCGCCAATCGCATGCAGGAGGGGGGCGACTTTCGCGGCCGAGCGCTGGCGTTCCTGGCAGAGATGCCTGAAGCGGTCGATGTGATAGCGCTGGGCACGGACGCACTTCGCAGTGGCGCCGACCGGCACGACGTGACGGACGCGCTGTCGAAGGCGATGCCCTATTTGACCACCCTGAACATCGACTCGCTGATGGCTCTGCCGTCACCAGAGGCCGCAGTCCCGGGCGGGGACACCGCCAGCTGGGTGCTGAGCGGCGCACTGTCCGGGCGCCTGCGAAGCCACGCCGACGAAGCCCGAGATATAGTGCGCCGCCACCTCGCCGTGCCGCGCGAGCACAGCGCCGGATTCTTTCGCGTTGCAATGGTCCGCGTCGTGGAAAGCGAACCCGAGGCTCAGACTTCGGAGCTCGTGAAGCTCGCGACCGGCGGCGTGGAGCATGTGATGCAGCCGGCCATGGACGTTATTGGATTCGTGACGTGGAAGGATGCAAGCGACAAAGCGTTTGCGCTGGCCCTGGACTGCGCTCTCGCTTCCGCTAGGACGCCGTCGTCGCCGCTGTTTGACAGGGCGGCGCAGGCCTTGACCGGAATCGTCAGGCAACGCCCGGAATTGAACCCGCACCTCGCGGACCTAGCGCGGACCGGCGCTCCACCGGCGATCGAAGCTGTGTCTCAGTTCCTGATGTCGGAACAGAGGCACCACGGCCACCAAGCCTGGTTCGAAGATCTGGTCTTCTTGTGCGTCCCGGCCGCACACACCAACGCCGTTGGCTGCATGGACGTCACGCTGACCCCATGGGTCGCCAGCGGCCGGGACGACAAGGTGTTGGATTGGCTGGAACGCTGGATCGGCGCCCAAGACCTCGAGCGGATCAAGGAATGGGAGGGAGGAGGCGCCATGGGTGCGTCCTTTCGCGAGATCCTCAATCGCCCGGAGGCCTTGTCGAAACTGGTGACCCGTTGGTTGATAAAGGAAGACCTGAGATATCCCTTGATGGTCGACCAACTGCTGCAGCTTGCCGAGATCGGCAAGATTCGGAACGTGGTTTTTCACAAAGCCCTGGTCGATGCCATGGATTCACAGGACATCCTGCTGTTGGTGAGACGCACCCTCGGATACGTCACTGGCGAATATCTGCTCAGGTCGATGTTCTGGTCTTTGACCGAGACCGAGCAGGCGGAGAAGCGAGCGTTCGGCTTCGTTCTGCAAGCCTTCGTTCGCCAGATGGGTTACGACTTCCCGGCCGGAACCCGAAAGTTCCTGGCGGACAAGCGGGATGCCGAGGGAGCCAGTCAGCCGATCAAGGACCTGTGCACTGAGATTCTCCGGCAGATGGACCGTTATTTCGGCGCCATCGGCGCCCTGCCGCGGCTGAAGGAACTCGCGCCGTCCCACCAGAAATCGATGCAGTTCGCCGTCGCGCGCTGGAAGCAAACGGGCAAGTATCGGGAGGAAGCGGAAGCGAAGTCCGTATTTTCCAGCATCGCGATGAAGATCCCCCTCAAGGGAGGTCAGAGCTCTTTTTCGTATTTCGAGGGCAAGTATGGCGAGCGGATGTTCCTCAAGAAATTGTCGAGTGAGTTCGCCATGCCCAGGAGCGCCACGCTGAACATCGTCGGCGCCCAGTTCGAGCGCTCCGAGTTCCGCACCTGCCAGCGGGGGGATTGATGAAGCTCGTGATCCAGGAGTACCTGTCCATGCTCAAGGAATCGGGTGAGTTCGATCAGCTCCTGCCCGACGTCCTGACCGCGATGGGCATGACCGTGATCAGTCGAGCGCAGGCCGGCGCCGTCCAGGACGGCGTCGATGTCGCCGCAGTGGGGAAGAACAAAAAGGGCAAGGAGTCGCTATACCTGTTCGTGATCAAGCGCGGAGATATTGGCCGGACGGACTGGGAAGGCGGGCCGAACGCCGTCATGCCGACGCTGAACGACGTCAAGAACGCATACCTGCACTCGCGTGTTTCGCCCGAGCACCAGCAGCTGCCGAAAGTCATCGTGCTGTGCACCACCGGGGACCTGAAGCAAACCCGTAGCGTGGCGTGGGCGGGCTACGTCAAGAACAACCGCAAGATCGGAAAGATCGACTACGAGCTCTGGAACGGTGCCACCGTGGCCGGGCTCATCGAGGACTATTTGCTGGATGAGTATGCGATGCCGGCTGAGTCGCGCGCACTTCTTCGCAAGACCCTGGCGCTCGTGGGGGAACCGGAGTACGACCTCGGGCATTTTCATGAGCTGTTGCGGGCGCAGCTGAGTCTTGAGGAAGAGCTCGATCCGGCGACGGCGCCCACCGCGAAAAAGCCACTTATTAAGGGCCTCAACTCCGCCAATCTTGCGCTGCAGATCGTGTTTCGATGGGCTGAAAGCGAGGGGTCCCTACGCAATGCCTACCTCGCCGCCGAGCGCAGCGCGCTGTGGGGGTGGGAGGCGATTCGGCGAAGCGGCCTGGCGGCTGACCAGGACGCGATCACGGCGTACACGCGCATCCTGGGTACATTCGGGGCGATCGCGACCGCATATTTCGCCAAGCTCAGGCCCTATTGCCTGGTACGGGATGCCTTGTCGGTCTATTCCGGGGAGTCGGTTATCGTCACGGAGCAGGTATTCGAGCAGATCGGCATCCTCGCCTGCATCGGCATCATGCTACTGCCCAATGTCCCTACCGAGCATCCCGAGGGCCGAGTCGATCCGGGCCGGGCGGTCTGCCAGGTGATGATTGAGTTGATCAAGAACAACCCGGTGTCATCATCGCCCAGCTATGACGAGCACATGATCGAGATCAGCATGGCGTTGCTGCTGATGATCTATACGCAGCACGACGAAGCGGCACGCACTTGGATCGATGAACTGGTCCACGGCATCTACAAGGCTGCAAGGGTGGGGCGGGGCTTGCCGATTTGCTCGGACTCGTTTGAAGACCAGGTGGACATTGCAATCAACGGAATCGGCGAGCGTATGGACAAGTTGCAAGAATGCTCCACTCTCTTGCCCGCGCTGGCCCAATGGGCTGCCTTGCTGCAGGCGACGGAGTCCTACGACAGCTTGGTTCGTGGCCAGGAAAGCGGAAAAATGATGGAGAAGGTCTGCTTTCAGCTCTGGTATCCGGACCAGGACACCGGGCGATTCCTGTATCACGAGGCTGCACATCGGGAGAGTGGCACGACCGAGGCCCCAATCTCCCTGCCGGAGTCGATGGATGAGTTCCGGAGCCGGGTTGGTCAGCTGAAGGCGACCGGGTATACGCTGCCGATTGAGGCTCTGGGCTGGGGCGCCGGTGATCCCCGCGGGATCGACCTGATGCCCGCCATTTTCGCACCCCGGTCAATCCCGATCATTGGCAGAGATATTTAGTGAAGCAGATCGTGGAGACCGCCATATGACGTCATTGCCGCTGGTGCAGCGCCTGCCCACCCTGCTGCCGAAGGCAATCGCCTGGGCTCAGGGTGGAGCGATTCGGCCTGCGTGTGGCGCTGAACTCTCTGGGTGAGAACAACGTCCGCAGCATTGAAAAGCGTACCTTCGACGCTATTTCTCGGTATTCCCGCGAACAGGCCAGCCGCGAGGCCACCGCGCGCGATTTCGAACTGGATATCGAGCAGGATCTGCTGCGGGCAATCACAGGTACGCCAACCGAATCGGAGCTGGGGAAGCGGATGTCCGGCATGGACGCACTGCATGCGAGCGTGCCGGCGACGTTGGAGGATCTCCACGAGCTGCTCGTCGAGTACCACAAGAAGTATCTCGACGACAGCTACAAGCAGCGTTTCCCATGGGTGGAGCACATCGCCGAAGTTGCCAGCCCGGGCTTGATCGATGCGCTCAATTCCCAACTGGTCGGACGCATCACCGATGGCAACCAGGATGGTATCTGGATGGCGCCGCCGGATGCACTGGAATGGGAGAAAGTCAGCGGCTTTCGCTGGCCAGGTAGGAAGCAACCGGATCGACGGGATGTCGACCTGGAGGGGTTTCTGGAGTCCTTGCCCAATCCCGATGACCTGAGCCTGGAGCATCTGAAGGCCCGCAAGGTGATGTGCATCGACGACGACGGCACCGAGCTCGACTCGTGGTCTACCTATCGCTGCGTTCAGGACCAGATCGATTTCGGTGGTGAGTCCTACCTGCTCAGTGACGGGAAATGGTATTGCCTGGCGCAGCAGTTCGTGCGGGACGTTAACGCCGCCTACGACCCGATACCTAGATATGACCAGCCGCTTCCCCAATACCAGGACGAGACGGAGGGGGCGTACAACGAGCGAGTGGCTCAGGCCGATGTCAGGCGGTACGCGCTGATGGATACCAAGCTGGTGTATCACGGCGGCGCCACCAACGGCATCGAGGTCTGCGACCTGTTCGCCCGCGGGCAGGACATCATCCACGTCAAGCGACACGGCGCTTCCAGTGTCCTCAGCCATTTGTTCAGCCAGGGTACCGTGTCCGGGGAACTGTTCCAGGCCGACATCGAATTCCGCCGCAAGCTGAACCGCGTGCTGCCCACTGGCCACCGGCTGGCAAACCCGGACCAGCCACCCACCTCGAAGCAATATCAGGTCGTCTTCGCGGTGATCAGTTCCCGGCCCGGTGCGCTGAGCTTGCCGTTTTTCTCGCGCCTCAACCTGCGGCATGCCGTCCGCCGGCTCGAGGGCTACGGCTACCGCGTGGCTCTGGCCAAGATTGAGGTGGATCGGAATTTTGCGATCGCCAAGCGCTACCCGACACGTGCGATCTATCCTGCCGTCATCGTGCACGTATCTAACCGAGCTTTTGCCATCGTCGACTATCGCGACCATCCACCCGAGGAACCGCTCCAACCTGATCTATTTGATCGCTTCATCGAGGAGCTGACGCGTCGGGGCGACGCGTTCCAGGCCGAGGTGCTCGCACGTCTCGGCAAGCCTGAATTGCGGCCGCGCCCTCTAAACGAGTTTCCCGGATGGCGCCTGACGGCAGCCATCGGAGCGATGGTTTTGGGGTTCGCGTGCTCTTCGCCTGCAAGTGGTGATGGCCGACTATTCGCTCTTTGTGTCAGCGGTGATGCGGACCCAGATATACGAAGGCTTCGCATTCGGAAACGGTTCGGCTTGAGTTTCTACGACACGCACCGCGATATTCGGCCCAATATGTCCAGCGTACGATTCGTGGCTTTGCGGCGGGACTGAATTGAAGGGGATGATTCTGACGTTGTCACACTTGTGGTCATTGCCGTTGACCTGGAATTTGTCGACGTAGAGCGTCGTTTCGTTCGTGGTGGTGATGACATTGCCAGCGGACGGAACCGCCAGTGCCACCATGTTGGTATCTACATAGCGAAAGAACTTCTGATCCCATCGGAAGATCGGATTGCCGTTGTATTGACCGATGTACATCCACGCTTCGCCACAAGGAAGGTCATCCAAGCCGATCTCTTCGACTCCGTGGTAGTGAATGATTTCCCTGGGCTTGAGGTCGGTTGGCGCGGGGAGCGGCAGCCCCCCTCCGCTCGAGCCGGGAGTTGGAGCGGGTTGCTGCACCGGCCCCGGTTTGGGTGCCATGGCTGGCAGGAAAATGATCAGAATCACTGCGGCGAGCAGCACTGCCGTTACCTTCAGAATCAAATTGAGGTAGTCCGGATGCGGCTCATTTCGGTGGGTAAACGCTCGAACGATTGCTAGTCCGATCCCGGCGCCTCCGGTCACCGCAGTGCTCCAGAATCCTTTGTAAGTGCCTGAAATAAAGTCCGGTAACTTCTGGAAGCTAGGAACCTGCAGGAATTGGGAGGCAATCCAGAAGATGAATATTACGATCGCCGTTGAAACAAGGAGGACCACCAGACTGCTGGTGAGGTCCGGAGTCACCTTTCCCGAATCCTTGTTCGATTCCTTTTTGCGCTTCACAGGCGTGTTCATTTCCTTCCCCAAAGGCGTAGAACGTGCTCGATCGCTTTAGATACCCCACTGCGAGCCAGGCCGGCGCGTACTGGCTCCGAGGCGCCCGCGTGTAGCTCATTCTAGCCACTTGGCCAATTGGAAATAAGCCCGGATCGGTCGATATTTGAGCGATCTTTCACTCCAACGGATCTTAGCCCTCAGGGAGCCCGGCCTCGCGGCTTCTATTCGACAAGGCGGACGTCAACCACGACTGCAATGTGAGGTAGTCGGTGAGCTTCATCTGATGCTCGAACTTTCGCTGAAATTCCTTCGCACCTCGAGTGAAACTGGATGTCGTCACTAGGATGCCTGCGTTGGCGCGCTTCTCGTTAACCACACCGTTCAGTGCCCGAACTAGCTCCACACCGACGCGCTTATTGGACGCGCGCTGTTTACACTCCACAAGATAGAGAAATCTCCCGAGGTGATCGCTCTTGGCCGCGTAAATGTCGAAGCCGCCGTCCTTTTTCGCGGGGGTTAGCTCGACCTGATAACCAAGGCGATCGAGCACCTCTGCGACAAATTCCTCGAAGCGGCGTGAGCTGATTCGGTTAAGAAGCGATGGATCGCTCTGAACCTCACGCAGCAGGTCGTCGTTGACGAGCTGCACGTCGGCGATGATCTTGCGCTCTTTGTCATCGCCGGTGCGCAGGGGTTTGCCATCTGGTCCGACTAGCCCGAAATAGGCGATTGATCGACGCAGCCGAAGCAGTATTTCGCGGGGTGTGAGCCTGCCGTCCTGCAGTAGCTTGGAGGTTTCATCGGCGAATAGTTTGCTGCGTTCGAGTGTCTCCAAGGCGGGACCGACGCCGCCTCGTTCGCTGCCAAGCAGCATCTGCAGCATCGTTTCTACGCTGCTAGAAAAGCCTTCAAGTCTGAGCGGTGGACCACCAATCTTGCCTACATCCACATCCCTGCCAATGCAGAGCAAGCGGGCGGCGCGACGCTCCTTTCTTACGGCAAGGATTTCTTTGGGCAACTCCGCCGGCGGTCGCCGATCCAGCTCGTCGAGGATTAGAAGGTAGGGTGCGTTGGGGTGACTCACCCGCTCAGAGATTGAGCTTGTCAGACTCTGATCCGGATGCGCATAGACGTGGTAGACCCCTGCAGGAAAATCGTCTAAATGGCGTTGGGCAAAATGCCAGCCGAGCGCTGTCTTTCCAGTACCGTACTCACCGACCACCTGAACTACACCGCGACCGCCACCGAGGAGCTGTCGCTCCAAGTATCGCAGCTCCGCATCGCGTCCGACGAAGTGGTGGGCTAGCTCGGACTCTGGGCTAAACAGCGAATCGATTTCGTTCCTGCTCACTGGACGGATCCTGGTCTGTCAACCCGGATATTTGAGCATGACCTGAGCTATACGGCACCAAGGTCGACTAGGCGAGCTGCAGCTTCGTAGCGGTTCGCCAGCTCGGCGGTGAAATGGCCGAGGACCCCGTATGCAGTAACTACGGCCAACAAACCAGCGACCTCAGATACGTCGCGAATCTCGACGACTGACGACGGTGCGCCACGCAGGCAGTACGTCGCACCGATCGTCAGAGCAGAGAGAATGGTGACAACCAGCATTGCTGCTGACGCCGAATAGACCCCCGCGCCGATGAGAGTAAGGATCCGCTTGCCCGTCTTGCTTCGGAGCCTGGGCTGGATAGTCCGATGGAACCATTGGCTGCCGTCAACCCCAGGCCGAACCTTATCGGTCCAGCGCCAGTTTCGGCGCGACTCGTTGAAATCAACCAGCGTGCCTGTCTGTGCTGAAGCACCGACGATGACCTCGTTGGCGTCATCCCAGACGATGTAGCGCGCTCCGCCGCGGGGTGAGTGCAAGGGAAACGCGTGCTGGTTCATCTTCAAGAACTTTGCCGAATATCTACTGTTCTTGAGCGAAAATCCCGTCCCCGACGGGCCTCCTGGTTCTCCGTTTCCACGAACTGCGCCAAAGGTGCAGTGATCTAGATGTTTTGAACTGGGAATCCACTTGGTATCAGGTCCGTTTGTTGCAGGACCGTCGAGTATTACGGATCTGTTACGTAGTGTGCTTTTACGATGGCAGAACGGGAGCAGGCATCGAATAATTTTGCTAGCGCACGGGATTGATTCCAACTCGGGGGTCGGTGAGATGAGTGACGCGGCGACGCAGGTCGTGGCTTTAACCAATCAGGTCGAAGCCCTCAGTAACTTGTTCGAAGAGGTCTTGGAGAAGGACCATATATTCCTTCTGTTGAGCGCGGTCATCAGCGCGAGCTTTGGCATCGGTGGCTCGTTGCTGTTTCGGGCGTTGCATCTGAGAGATGCAAAGAAGGCGGCAGAGGTAACACGGCTGCATCAAGCGCTGAAGAAGCTGTCTGATAATTTCGCAGTGTATCGCCTCTACGCAGACCCCCTGCTTTCCGCGGCGCGTTCCCTTCAAACTCGACTAAAGGAATTCACCGCAAGCGAGGAGCGAGGCGTTTGGTTCAAAGTAGGCGAACCGCAGTCTCCATTCATCGAATACAAGTATGTGGGCACCCTCTTCCGGCTCGCAGTGTTCCTGGGCTGGCTCCGGGCATTTCATCGCGATCGAGCCCGACTGGACCCATTCAACGTCGGCAATGAGCTGAGGCTGAAAAAGCAGATCGAGGGCATTCAGGGAACGCTTGCTGACGGACAGCCGGTAGAGCGTCAGCGCACGGACAATCTGATCAAAGACTGGAAGCTGGCCCAACTGGATCACAAGAGTGACCAGCACAAGAAGCTTTGCTGGATGATCGACGGCGAGATCAATCGGGCGCGCCACTGGGAGGGCGACTACGTCAAGCTGCGGCAGTTGCCCCCGGAGCGGAAGCTGGAGTTCTGCAAGGTTCTGGCTTCCGGTGTCCGCGCAATCCTGCCGACGGCGGTGATCCCAGACCTTACGCTCGGGTCCGCTGTGGCGGTCGTCGATCGCCTTTGCATCCACGAGGCCTTGATTTATCGCGATACGCAGCAAGCTATCGGCGACATGGTGCTGATCGAGCATGCCAATGGTACGCGCCGCTACGAGGTGTTGGGGTTCCGGTCGTTTATCGACCGATTTGGTACGCCGGACGCCCGGAAGGAATCTACGGATGCTCGCTGGTTCAAGGACCTCGATGGCCTGTTCAACAATCTCGACATGTCCAAGGATCCCGGAAGCGACGCCCGGCCGGCGTTGATTCGCGATCTCAGCGACAAGCTCGATCAGCTAATCCAAAGCTTGGATTGGATTCAAAGCGGTGTAGAGAAAGAATCCGAGCGTTTGGAGGCCAAACTCATCGAATTGGAGAGGGCTGGTGCGCACGTCGGCCCTGCCCCAATGGGGGAAGTGCACGTTGGCGGTGGCCACTGATCTGCGCTACAACTGATCGGTGCCCGACTCAGTCGGGTTTCGGGAACCCGTCGGGGCCGGATGCGGTCCCGACTAGGACAGCTCTGAGCCGAGGAACCGATGCCCTCACCAAAACCGTTCAATCCGCGGGCTCCCCGCTGGCAGCGTGCCTTTCCGGCCGCGCAGCGTGGTGCGTACCTGGCGCTGCAGCGCGATCTTGAGAAGACCGCTGTTGAGATTAGCTTCCTCACCCCCGCGCTGAGTAACGCGGTTACGACCGTGGAACACCTGGAAGGGGTGATCTTTGAGGGGCTCACCGAGGGGATGAGAAAAATCATCCCGGCCGGGCGGTTGGATGCGATTCGGGATGAGGTCTACGACCGTATGCGGCAGCGCCACGCGCAGCTAATGCGCCGACTGGCCGCTCGGCAGGTGCATGTTCGGGTACTGTTCCTGAAGGACCATCTGGCTCGAGACCTACGCGCCGCCCCGGAGCTTGCCCTGCCTCGGTACCGGCAGCTCTTGAAGCTCGCCGAGGAGGGCGTCCTGTCTTTTCGACTGATTCCCCGTCTGAACGCCTCCTTGCTGGAAAAGGCGGGCGGCAGCTTCGCACTGATCTACAACCTGCGTCGGGGCTCGGCCGAGGCCGACGTGGCAGTCGCCAGCGCAGCCCAGGCAACCAGTCCGCGGCTCACGGGACGCCAGCTGGTTGCGCAGAACACACCTGAGGCACTCTCAAGAGTGGCCCAATTCGAGCGCTACTGGAACGCTGCGCTGGGGGCGGCTGCGAGCCGCGCGCTGGTGGAGACCGAGGTCGAGCGCTCGGCATCCCGAAGCCGGCGGTGACGTCGCCGGCTCCGGGGTAAGCATCACCGATCTAGGCGAACAGCTCTTCGAGAATCGCCAGGCTCTCATTTTCCGGGTATGCACGGACCCATTCCTGTTCGAAGATGAGCAGGCGCGACCGTGCGAACTCCGTATTTTGCTGGATGATGTGCACGTTGAAGTCGTTGACGTTGGCTTGGGTGGAATACGAAACCGCCACGTCGGATCCCGTAGCGTGCCTGGTCAGCGCCAGGCCGAAGCTGGCCACCCCGTGTTCGGAGAACACGCCATCGGTGAGGCGGAGCTCAACGTCGAGAGCCTGGTCCTTGATGAGCTCGATAATCCGGCGGTAGCGCGCCTTCATGGGTTCGCTGGCGGTACGGGCTTGCTCGCGGGTCTTGTCGACTTCGGCGAGAATGCGCACCTCGTAGCCCTGGCGCAGCTTCATGTCCAGAATTATTCGACGGTGGTGCATCTCGCGAATGACCCTTTTGCGCCATTCGTCGGGCTTTTCGTCCGCCGGAAGCCACTGAAAGAAGGTAGGAAGTGTCTTCGCGGCGTCCTCTTCGAGGAATTCCATGGTAGCGAGGGCATTCGTGACGCGGGGCGTCAGGAAGCGGAACGCGCCTGCGCGCCGCTCCAACGCCGCCTGCTGGTTCAGATATTCGGGTCGGCGTAGGGTTGAGAAGAATGCACCTTGCGGCTTGCCGTGCTCCGGCACGAAGTTGTCGTCGGATTTGAGCTGGGCGAGGAATTGCCAAATTTCACTGTGGTCTTTGACCGGGTCGTAAGGCAGGATTTCGATACGGAGTGGCGAGAGCTTGTTTGCCAGTTCCGGCGTAGCTCGTGCCCTTTCCACCAGGGCATAGTGCACGGGGCTCTTGTCCGTAGCCGCGGCGGCGGCTTTCAGCATGATCTCGTCGTATTCGTTTTTGTCCGTGAAAGACACGCCGAGGAAAAGCACGCTCCGCGTCGTGAAGACCTCGAACAAGAACTTCTCACGCAGTTCCGGATCCCAGGTCGCTTCGGGCAGCTTCTCCTCGGGAGGCGGCTGTTGAAGCGGCGGAGTAATGCCGGCGCCGGAAGATTGCGCCAAGGCCGTGCCGTGCAGCAATGTGAAGACCCGAGTGATGTCGCCGTGCAGCTTCATGACGAAGCGCTCACCGTGGTCCATAAACCATTTCGCCTCCCGGAACTCGCGATACGTGAGCACCTCGGGCGGTGGATACAGCGTGGTTTCCAGCACCCGGTCGTAGTTGGTGGTCAGGTAGAACTGGAACGAGATTAGGTTGAGCAGCGTATGCGCCTGCGACGGCTCCGGCACCCACTTCGAGAGTAGTCGGCGAAGCCAGCTGATGTAGGTATCACGGCCGACAGCGGATCGAATTGCCGACGCCGCTGAATCAGGATCGCCTGCAGCAAGCGATTGTTCGACGCTTGTCCAGTCTGGCTGCTTGGTCTCGGCGACCTGATCGTCATCCGCAAATTTGCGGAAGTGCTTGATGAGGTCGATGGCGCCGGGGAAGCCAAGAGCGGTGGAGACGCCAGCGCCAAGAAACGGGACTACCAGAGGCGGGGTGCTCTCCATCGCCTCCTTGAGGCGCTTGGGGACAGGGGGGCAGGCAGGAGGGGTTGCTTGAGCGTCGCTCATAACGATGTTCTCCGGAGGCAACAGTGGGCGATGGTGGTGCTATCGCGCAGCGCATTGCCGAACCTGCACGGTGTAGGTGCTGGTATCGGCTGGTCTCCGGGATGCCGGACATGGAGCGCTCCGCGAGTACGGGTCGGTGCCGGCCTGTCCGATGTTCCGTTCGGGTGCCGCGGTTCGCCTAATGCGATCCAGTCCTAGCGGCTTGAGGATGCTCGTAGAATTTGACGCATGTGTGTCAATACGCGCTCGCGTGCCGTGACGAATGCGAAGTGCGTCACGCGAAGTACCGGCACGATGCAGCGCTCACTGTGCGTGCCTCAAAATGGGGCGTCTGCCAGTCTGGCGCCCTGTTCCAGGCCGCCGTCCCGCGGAAGTGTTTTCATGTCGCCCCGTTAAACAGGACTATGTGAAAGCGGTTCAGCACTTATCTCAAGTAGCCGGTGCCTGGCGGACCGTCGCAGCTTTGGGTCGATACGTGGCGCCGACAGGCCGGAGGTGGTGAGCCGCTATTGTCGCGCTTATCCTGTCAGTTCCACGCGCACGCTGGTGTTGTCGTGACGCCGCCCTTCGGAATATTCGCGATTTTGGCGTCGCGCCTCGCGTCACATTAGACGCGTGCGATCAATCCCGTCAGTTCAAAGCTCACGTCGGTATTGTCTTTTCACTGGCCTGCGGAAAATACGCGGTTCTGGCGTCGCGCTGATCTGAAAAATTGCGGTTCTCGTGTCACGAGGTTCTGGATGTTTCAAAAGGCGGGTGCAGCGTGATTAATGTTGCGCCTCTCGTGACACTAAGTGATCCCGAACAATGGTTGTGCTTTTTCTGACGTTTTTTACCGTCGTTAATTGTCGCGGGGCGCCCTTCTTCTGGCGCCTCAGGATCTATCAACGAACTCCTGTTGAAGGGTCGTCGAATTGGATTAGTAGCCGAGCAGTGGAGGCGTCGTCATCGGAAGCTTGCGAGGGGGCCTTGCGTGATCTACTGCACCAGCTCAGTTTGGAGTACGACGTGATCTTTCCGGACGTAGCGAATACCGCATAGTTGACCGTCGTCCACGCAAGGTGGTCAGGCGGCGCGCGACGTCAACTGGAGAAGTTCTACCGCATGCTTCGAATCCGTCGTAAGCGCAGGGGATCCCTATACGTATTTCATGGCACGACCTTGCGCGCTCGATCGCCGTTCCGGAAGTTCGTCGCCGGCTCATGTTGGTTTTCACTTTATGTGTCTTGGGCTGAGCGCTTTTCGCATTATGTGTCGCTGAGAAACCGGGTGAAGATTTGGATTAATCGGAAAAATGCCAGGAAAGAAGCTGCTGCGGCGGAAGGGAAAGGCTCGCAACCGCCTGAATTCGAAGCAAAGGATTATGCGTCGTCTAGGGCCACGTTATGCGTCGCCGATTCGCATCTTATGTGCCTTCCAAGGGGCCAATTTTTTGAGGCGCCCGAGGTAACGGACAGTTAACGGACATTTAGATACACATCCCTCGAAAGATGAGCGCATACCTGATTCAGAGGGTGTGTACATATTCACCAATGCGCCAATCAAAGAAGTTCATTCAATTCTTCAGTTCACTTCGCAATGCATCGTCCCTAGTCATTTACAAATTCGGCAAGTTCACTGAGGGAGCAGCCGAAATACTTACAGAGGCGATCGAGGTTTTCACTGCCGGTGTTGTAGCCGCGTTCGTTGACTATTTTCGAGAGCGTCATCCTATGAATTCCGGTTGCTTGAGCCACCTCGGTTAGGGTAACGATCTTTCCATCTCGAAACTGCTTTTCGGCCATCAACTCTTTGACGCGGAAACGAATCATTTGGACAGATCTGGTTTGTTGATGCGCAAACTTATCAAACGCAGTTGACAAGCGTCGAGCGAAGCATATAATCGGCTTCATGTGATAACTAAACGCATCATATGATGCGTTATAAATTCAACATGAGGCTGGGCTATGAGCAATACCTATCTCACGACAGATGGTTTGGCCGCGCGGATTCACTACGATGCGCGGACCATCAGAAACGTCCTGAAGGATTCGGTCTTAATCGAAGGCCAGCATTATTTCCGTCCGTTCGGCGGCCGCAAGATCCTCTATGTCTGGGAAACGATTGAGCGCGATATGAAACTCGCGTCGGCTTCCATCGCTCCGATGGAGGCCGAATAGCATGTCCAGCGTGCGGCGTCGGCCTGAAAACGGAAAATTGTATTGGGATTTTCAGTACAGCAAGCGGCGGTGCCGTGAGTACACCCAACTCGACGATACGCTCGAGAACAGAGCCAATATGGAGGCCAAGTTAGCAGCGATCGAACGGGAGATTGCAAGCGGCACCTTCAACTATTCCGCCTTCTTTCCCGAAAGCAAGAACGCGATCAAATTCGGTCCTTTTAGCAATTCAAAGGCCATCGCAGCTTCTGCTGCACAGCAAGGGTTGGCTCTGAATCCTCCGCAAGCGCAGCCTACAACGCCCGAATTTGCAGCCTTCAGTCGCGGATGGTTTGACCAGATGTCTCCTACCTGGCGTGAGAGCACCCGCGAAGCCTATCGCAGCCTGCTGGACGTTTACCTCTACCCGGAATTCGGCCCAAAGCCCCTCGGCGAGATCACCCGCGACGACATCCTGAGCGCCCGCGCCAAGTTCGCGGCCCACCGCCTGCGCAATGGCAACCAGCGCTCCGCCAAATCCGTCAACGAGGCCATGGGCCTGCTCTCGACCGTCATGGCTGAGGCTTGCTTGCGATACCCCATCTCCAACCCCACGGCCCGCATCAAGCGCCTCAAGGAAAAGCGCGTCGACATCTTCCCGTTCAAGCTCGAAGAAGTGCAGGCGCTGTTGCAAAAGGTCCGCACCGACTACGCCTCTTACCTGGCGGTCCGCTTCTTCACCGGCATGCGCACCGGCGAGATCAACGGTTTGAAGTGGCACTACGTCGACTTCGACGCCGGCCTGATCCTGGTCCGCGAAACCTGGACGAAGGGCAGGGTGGAGTACACCAAGACTGACGGCTCCCAGCGCGACATCGAAATGTCCTCTGTCGTGCGCCAGGCGCTGCTGGACCAGATCAAGCTGACCAAGCACCGCGGCGAGTACGTTTTCTGCAACCGCGACGGCAGCCCCCTCGACGCCAAAAACTTCTGCAACCGCGTCTGGTACCCGCTGCTGCGCCACCTCAGCCTGCGAAAGCGCCGCCCATACCAGACCCGCCACACCTGCGCAACCCTGTGGCTGGGCGCTGGCGAAAACCCGGAGTGGATCGCCCGCCAACTCGGCCACAGCACCACCGAGATGCTGTTCAAGGTCTATTCCCGCTACATCCCAAACCTCACCCGCAAAGACGGCAGCGCCTTCGAGCAGATGCTCGCCAAGACCACGCTAGCCCCGAAAGCCCGCGAGGAGGTCCCCCATGGCTAACGCCTGCAGCTCGGCCGTGGCTGTTCATGTCACTCATCCAGGAAACCTGCATGCCCTCGTTCATCGGCCTACCACTGCTCGCCAGCCTAGGCTGGCTCTGGACTACCTTCCTGGCCGTCCCGATCTGGCTGCTCTGGTCGGTCTGCGGCCTGGACACGCGCCTCTTCGGCTTCTTGCCGGCGGTATGGAGGTCGTTGTCGCTTCTCGACACTGTCGCGCTGATGCTGACGTTCGCGATCGTACGTACGGCGCTGTCGCCGATGAAGTTCGAGCTCAAGGTCTCAGGCATGAGGGCTGGGCGGTGACTTCACCGATTCCCTATGTGCGGAGGCCGCATGATCACCAACACTGATCAATACGCCTACCGCGCCGAAGCCGCCCTTTCCTATTTCTCGGACGCACACGAGATGCGGCACGACTGCACCAACCGCGAGCGCTATGCCTGTGTGCTGTTTGCCCGCGCAGCCCGCTGCGCCCTGGCCGCTTTGTGCGCCGCAAAGGGCCTGCCGGTCAATGACACGCTCCTCAATCTCCAAGCACCCGTCGCCAGCCTCAAAACCAGCGGCTGCAAGCTCGGCCGCTCCGAAGAGGCCGCCTATGCCCACGCTCGCTGGCTGACCCGAGTCCTGATTCTCGACCAACACGATGCCGGTGCCGACTACGTCACCCGGGACCTGTTCGACGAGAGCGATGTCCTGCGCTGCGAGGAAGCCGCTGTGTTCTTCGTCGACCGCTGTTGCCAGCACCTGCTGCGCACCAACTGGGAACAAGCCTTGATCCGCTTCCTGCCGTTTCGGGAAGTCCCCATGACCAACACCTTCCTTTGGCAGCGCCGCTCGCGCGGGCGCCCTTACAAGAGGAGCCAGAAATGACCGCCATCCATCTGCCCGGCTGGAAAGAGACCATCGATCTCGGCCAGATCCCAGAGTGCGAGCACGAGCTGGTCTGCCGCTGCGTCGCCGCGATGATCCTCCAGGACCTCAAGCTCTGGAACAGCGAGCTGAGCCTGCGCGACGTCCTCGGCGGTTTGCTGCCGAAGGGCTCGCCGCTGGAGATCCTGACCAGCTGGGTCTGGGCCAAGCTGCTCGAAGCTCCCAACGACTGCGAGGACCTCGCCGGCCAGGTCGGTGCCGCCTACGCGCACGCCGAGATGCGTCGCGAGTGGGAGCTGGAAGGCGAGGAGGTCTACGCATGAAAGACCACGACCAGCGCGTTGACGTGTTGGTGGAGCATCGCCGGCGGATCGACCAGGCCCTCATCGACCTGCGTACCCGCTATCCCTACCAGTTCCCGGAGAGCCTTCCGCTCTACATGTTTGAGCCCGAGCCGGGCTGGGTGCCCTTGATCGAGGCGCTGTGCCACAACGTCGACCGCATCCTGCCGCCAGAGCTGCGCCAGACGTTTGCCTGGCGGCAGATCAAGGAGAAATTCGGGACGCTGCGGGCTTACTGGTCCTTCGGGCCGCAGCATTTCGACATCCAGCCCGGGAGCGGTGTGATCAGCGGACAGATTGCGCGCAAGCGCCCGTCCTCCTACGAGTCGGCCTGGGAGGCCATCGAGGCCGCCATCCGCGTGGCGAAGCAGCAGTCGGCCCAGACCTGCGGTGCCTGCGGTGCGCCGGGGCGTCATCGATCCGGCGACTGGCAGCGCACCTTGTGCGACCGCCATGCGGCTGACCAATAAGGAGGCAAGAGATGCTGACCTTCGACATCCATGGTGCCCAGATCCAGGGTGCCCGGCGGCGCCAGGAAGACCGGTTCGGGATTCGCCGGATCGGCGGCCTGACGATCATCGTCGTCGCCGACGGCCTGGGCGGCCACCCCTGCGGTGACCGTGCGGCGCAACTCGGCATGAACGCCGTGTTTGACTACGTCGAGCAGGCCGTCCAGCAGGGTGCCGTGGAGTCGCGAACGGACATGCTGGTGTTGGCGATCGAGGCTGCCCACAAGCGTATTCGCCAGACCGCCGGACGTCATCGGGATCCCGACAGCGGCGGGAGGTGCTCTGGGATGGCGACCACCCTCGTGGTGGCCTGTGTTTCCCCGGACTTGGATCGCCTGCACTACGCCTGTGTCGGTGACAGCTTGCTGCTGCGCCCTTCGGTGGACGACATCGAGTACATCGCCGGCCCAGAGGGTGAATCCAACTGGGTTAGCTCCGCCGCTGGATTTTCACTGAAGGTGGTGGAGTGCAATGAAACAGGCATCCCGATCGCAGCCGGCGACAAGCTGCTGCTGGCCACCGACGGGCTGCTGACCGTGCCGATGACCGAGGTAGCGGAAGTGCTGATGGCCAGCGACACAGCAGAGGCTGCCTCCTACCGACTGCTTCGGTACGTCGAGGAAGCGAAGCGAGAGTACCAGGACAACGCCACCGTGGTGGCGCTGTATGTCGGAGGGAAATAATGCAGCGCGAACATCTCCCACCCGTCGTCATCCGCATCGGTGCCGACGTCTCGCTGCCGGAAACTCCGACCGGGCGTCTGACTGAGCTGGCAGGCCGCCTGGTGCTCCAGTTCGGAATCAACTCGCGCTGCTACCTCAGCGGCCGCCTGACCAAGCTTGGCGCTCCCGACAACCTCACCGCCATCCACCAATGGCTGGCCCAGACCAGCCCGGAGTTGTTGTTCCGCAACCCCACCGACGACGAATGGGCGGCCGTGGTGCTCCGCTTCGCCGAAGCGCTGCGCGCCCTCTAGCGCCGGGAGACCGATGCCCCCCCTCACCCTTAAAGTCGCCCTCGCCTTACTGCGCTGGTACAACGCTTCCGCCACGGTGTATCACGAGAATGCCGGGACCCAGGCCTTCAGGCTGCTCGATCTGAAGGAGCGACAGGTGCTGGACCACGTCCTGAGCCGCCGCTGGACGTTGTACCTGCATCCGAGGGGATGGTCCGTGACCCAGGCACAAATCACCGGCGACATCATGGATGCCGAGGCGCTGGTCGCCGCCGCCGAGCAGAAAAGCAAAGAGGTCGCGCCCGAGCTGCCGGATACCGTGGTGCGCATTTCCAGGCGGCCACCCGACACCATCGCATGGCAGGTCTGCGACCCCGAGCAGCTGCATGCCCTGGCCAGCGCCGGCGACACCGACAAGCGTACCGAACGCAAGCGGATCGCCAAGGCCCTGGCCGACGCCGGCCGGCGCTACCTGCCCAAGGCCGCCGACCGCCATGTCCTGGCCGTGCGCGCCCTGGCCCTACGCTTCCCCAATTTCAAACCCGTCATCGACATCCTGGCCCGCCACCTGCGCCTGGCCGAGCTGGCCGAAACCGCCCTGAAACTGCCACCGCTTCTGCTGCTCGGCCCCCCGGGCATCGGCAAGACCGAGTTCGCCCGGGCCGTGGCCGAGACCCTGGAAATGTCATTTCGCATCCAGAGCATGGCGGAAACCAGTGCCGGCTTCGTGCTCACCGGAGCCCACGGCACCTGGGCGGATGCGACACCGGGTGCCATCGTCAAATGCATCGCCGACTGTCCGCAGGGATCGGCACCACTGATGCTGCTCGACGAGTTCGACAAGGCGCGGAGCGGCTCCTACCACCGGCCGGACCTGGCACTTCTCGGCCTGCTCGAGCCCACCACCGCCAAGGTCTTCCGGGACGAAAACCTGGACCTCTGCCTGGATGCCCGGCCGCTGTCCTTTCTCCTCACCGCCAATCGGCTCAGGGACATCCGCCCGGAAATCCTGTCCCGGGTCCGCGTCGTCGAAGTCGGGGTGCCGACCCAGGACCAGATGCCGGCCATCATCCGCTCCCTGGACGAGGGCATCCGTCGCGAGATGGCCGACCTGCCGCGGATCTTCGCCCCACTGGGCGAGGACGTCATTTCGCACCTGTCCGCCCGGCCGCCCAGGGCGCTACGGCGTCTGCTGCTGGACGCCTACGCCCTCGTCGCGGAGCGCACCCGGGAAGACGTGCGCATGTACTTGCGCCCCGAGGATTTCGACGCCCTGGAAGGGCGGCAACGGCAGGCGGCCCAGCCCCGCCGCCGCTTCATCGTTTCTTTAATGGTCGACCCTGGTGGGCCGGCGCGGGTGCACTGAATGCCGCGCCCTTCTTCTGCCAGCCGGCCGGCAAAACGGCCATCACCCGCCGGGACAGCTCGCCCGGTGCCACCCCAAAAGCCATCTCGAATATGAGGAGGGTCCGCAGGGTCGGGGTGGTGATACCTGTTTCCAGGTAGGAAATCTGCACCCGGGTATAGCCGGTCTTCTCCTCGAGCGCCTCCTGGGTCAGCCCGGACTCCTCCCGCAACTGCTTGAGGACGGGGCCGAACTTCACACCGAGGTAGGTCTTCTGGCGGGGCATCCGCCAAGGTTCGTGAACTGTGTCGCTCTAAAACATAAAACATGTTTTACAAAACACCGAAAGTCGGCTTTACTGGAAGCACAACGACACACAACACCGCCCGGTATCCCGGGCAGGCAGGGAAACGATGAAACACCTGAAACGGATCCTGGTGCTGGGGACTTGTGCCGCGCTGCCGGCGCACGCCCAGCTGTTCAACCAGCTGCTCAACAGCGCCGCCCAGGCGCTGAAGAATCCGCAGCAGACCCAGGCCGCCGGGCCTTATTCCAACCAGCCGGGGGCCAAGTGCGATCCCCAGATGCTGACTTATGCCTCCTGCGAGTACGACCTGCCGCCGGCCGCCATCCGTCTGGACCGCGCCGGCACGCCGCACAACAACGCCTACCAGGTAGCCGATGGCACGCCGGGCTTCCTGCCGCAGAATCTGGCCTTGTTCTCGAACGCGGTGCAGCTGGATCGCGCCAATCGGGTGCCGTTGCTGCACGACCAGGACACCCTGCTGGCGGCGGCGTCCCAGACGTACGCCTCGGCACGCTCGCTCGACCGCCAGGATGCCATGGCGCCTGCGCAGCAGGCGGCGGCCGGCATGGTCGAGCGCTATCCCCTGGATGGTGACTACGTCATCCCGGCGGAAGGAAAGTGGTTCGAGTACGACACCCAGCGGCAGGTGTTTCCGGTGCGTTTCGCCCTGGCCACCGCGGCGTTGTTCCCGGAGAAGGAGCCGGTGCAGTTCGGCTATCTCAATCCGGAAAAGCCGGGGAGCGAGATCGGCCTGCACCTGATGATTCCGGAGCTCTACAACGCCCGCTGGGCACCGGGCAACGCAGCGATGGCGTTCCGGGCGCCGCCGGTCGATCCCAACGGCGGCGAGTTCGGCAAGGAATACGACATCCCGGTGCCGCTGGCCAGCGCCCATGCCTTCCTCGACAAGATCCGGCACTACGCCAATCCGACGCCCAACGCGCCGGTCACCACCCTGGCGATGCTGCACCTCAAGCCGGTTCGGGTGGAGCGAGTCACCGGTGCGCCATGGAGCACCAACAACGACTGGTTCGTCGTCTACCAGCTCGCCGGCATCACCTGGTACGACCGTGACCGGCACGTGATCGAGCTGCAGCCCTGAGCCGGCTGCCTTTTCCCGATCCAACACCAGGAGTCCGCCATGATCCCGCAACCCGTCTACCTCGTCGAACGTCCCGACTACGCCAACCTTCCTACCCTCCTGGAAGCCGTCGGCATCGGCTTTTGGGCTTACTTCGCCGTGCATCACCACCTGCAGCCGTTCCTGTCGGGGCTATGCGGCCTGCTGGCCGCCGGCACCTACGTCAGCCTGCATGCCTACAAAGCCACGTTCTGGCTGGTCGCGCTCATTGGTATGGCTTTGTGGGGCACGCTGGGTTATGGCATCGCCCTGTCCATCTGGCCCGACGACGGCTTGGCGAAGGGGGTATTCGCCGTGCTGGGGGCGCTGATCTCGCTGGCCGGGAAATTCAGCATCTACGCCAGGGCCAATGGCTTGCCGGGATGGAGATGACCCCGGTCGGCGCGAATCCCTGTCCACCCTTGAGCCGCTCATGGCCGTCCTGACCGCCTGCCTCGGCGCCGACCTGCGCCGGTCCCGTTATTCCTGAATCCGGAGTCCCCATGCGCCTCACCAAAACCCTGCTATCCGCCGCCGTGGCCAGCGCGCTGTGCAGCTCCGTGGCCGATGCCGCCGTCGGCGACCTGAACACGGCCTTTGGCACCAACGGCATCGCCACCCCGGCAAGCCTCTACTCTGGCAGCATCATCTTCGTCACCTCCGACGGCAAACTGGTTTACGGCGGTGAAGACGGCGGTGTTTACCGACTGCTGGCCAATGGCAGCCCCGATACCAGCTTCGCCACTTCCGGTACGTATCCCCAGGGCACTACCTACGGCTACGGCGGCACGTCCCAGTTGGCCCTGTTTGCCGACGGATCCTTCGACGAATACGGCAACGGCACCAACCATCAGCGCTCCCTTTCTGCCCATGGGCCGAGCGGGGCGCTGATCACCAGCTTTGGCAGCGGCGGGATGGTGGAGGCTTCCACGACCGGGCAGCCGCCGGGCGCCGCGCCCATTCCCCAGGATCCGCAAAGCGCCATCCAGGCCGGCACGGGGCGGCTGGTAACCATTGCACCTGCAGACAACTTCCACGGCGGCCCGGTGCAGATTGCTGGCTTCAATGCCGGCGGTTTCGATCCCAGCTTTCCAGCCGGCGATCTGGACGTGGGCCAGAAAGTGGTCTTGGTCTCCGGCATCGTGCCGGTGATGGATGGCAGCTTCTTCCTCTACGGCACCGCCGCGTTGAATGTGTCCACTGGCACCTCCGCCCTAGCGGCGGCGGCCTTTGTGGCCAAGCTCAACGCCCAAGGGCAGCTCGATACCAGTTTCGGCAACCGGGGGACGCTGACCTTCCCGGATGAGTTTGCCCAGAGTTGCAACGAGGCCACCACCAACAGCTTCGTCCTGGCCGTGACGCCGCAGCCAGGTGGTCGCTTCGATGTGCTGTACCAGGACCTCTCACCGAGTCCCCAGGCCTGCAGCACCGAAAAGGACCATGTCTTCCAGTACCTGGCCAATGGGACGCTGGACAGCACCTTCGGCACCAAAGGTGACCTGTACCTGGGAGATGGCCACTCGGCCCAGGGGATGGTGCTGGAAGCTGACCAGAAGCTTTTACTCTCGGTCGTCACGCCCACCAGCGTGGAGCTGTTGCGCTACACCACGGCGGGAATCCTGGACACGAGCTTCGGCACCGGCGGCATTGTTTCAGAACCCTCATCCACGCCCGCAAAACTAGTGCTCCAGACCGGGAGCGGCCAGGTCCTGATGGAGGGCGCGGATATCCATGGCAATCCCACCTTGGCGGAGATCCAGGTGCCTGTGGTGGATGTCACTCCGTCTTCATTCAGCTTCGCTGCAATCACCGGTGCCGCTCCGGGCTCCCAGCAAACCTCTAACACGATCACCGTTGCCGGACTTGGCGCCGGCGCGTCTGTGCCGGCCCGGGTAGAGGGTGGCCTGCTGAGTATCAATGATGCGCCTTTCGTCGCCAGCGGTTGGGTCAAGAACGGCGATACGCTGAAGGTGCAGGGCGCGGCGCCGGCGGCGGCGGGTGCCGCGGCGTCATATGAAGTCACCGTCGGCGGAGTGCTGGCCAATCCCTCAAGCCCTCCCTTGGTCAGCGGCTCACCAGTGCAAGCCAACTTCCAGATCAGTACCAGCCCTGGAGCGACGCCGGGGGCAACGGCGCAGCTGACGGCATCGCCCGAGATTGTGACGCAGGGCGGATCGATCACTCTGCAATGGTCCTCGACCGATGCGACGGCATGCACGGCCAGCGGTGCCTGGTCGGGGGGCCAAGCGACCAGTGGTAGCAAGGCGGTGGTGGCGTCGACCAGCGGGGTAGTGACGTTTGGGTTGAGCTGCGCCGGGTCGGGCGGGACCGGTACAACTTCTGCTTCGGTGGACGTGCAGCCCGGGTCGGGGAGCAGCTCCGGGGGTGCGTCGTCCAGCAGCTCATCCAGCAGCGGCAGCGGATCGGGTGGGGGGAGCAGCAGTTCGAGTAGCGGTGGTGGCGGATCGTCCGGTGGATCGAGCAGCAGCAGTGGCCCGACTGGTGGGAGCAGCAGCTCAGGGGGATTGTCGGGATCGCAAGGTGGAGGCGGCGGCGGCGCCATGGATCTAACAGCGTTGTTTGGGATGTTGGTGGCGGTGATGCGCCGTCGAGTTCGGCGATCTCCGAGGTAATGCTTATGAAGGACGCCCTAGTGCGGTAACAGATGTCGGATGGCAACCAATCCTCTTGGCGATCTGACGCATCTTGAGTTTGATTACTAATGGCGATAAGGCCCCGTTTACGCGGCTACCGGGATGGCAAAACCAGCCTTCTCATTAACGGTTGCGGACCAAAGCGGCGACCCCCTTATTTATCTGTTGGCTTTTTCTCAATGCGCTTTTTGCCTGCTTACGCCAAACGCTCCCATAACTCTCGCCGCCACGATCACCCCGGGAGTCGTCCAGTCGGCCGAACGTTTCTGTGACAAGCTGCTGCAGTTGGGTTGCATCATGGACCGCAAGCCCCGCAAGCAAAGCTGCCTCGCGCAACTTTGCACTAGGAGCGCCGGCGATGCTCTCAAATTCAGCGAAACGACATAGTGTCGCACAACGCTCACCGAGAACACGCATCCTAAGAACCGGCCTGTACTGGACGGTCAAGAGGGTGCTTTCTGCTTCACTCACAAAGTCCAATGCAGTCCTAAAACGAATCCTGGTTCGCTCGCGTGCTTTTTGGCTTTCCACTATATAGAAACCATCATCTGACAATCCGCCTGCGACCCGGACATACCTTGCTTCCAGGAGCAGCATCAACACGCGGTCGGGGGGGTTGTTGGCGTAGTTAAGTGCATACCAATCGAGGGTTTGACGGCAGGTGTCCGCCAGGTATACCACGGTGTCCGCAACCTGACTTGTTTCTACGTTGGGTGACTCATAGCCTCGCAAATACTCGATGGCGTCGAGGGCGGCTCTAACCAACGTCCGAGCGCCCTTCGAGTGCAGCCATGGGATATTCGAGTAGCTCGAATCGTCTGCGAACGCCATACGACGAAGCTGAGCCGCGCCAGTCGCGCACACCAGACTGTCCATCCAGTGAGACCATGTCTGTGTCGTCGGCGCCTCGTCCGATGAAAGAACGGCCTGTTGGTAGTGTAGTTCTGCGAGCCGCCCGAGCCAATCAGCTGCGCGCCCTTTGTTTTTTGGGGCCTTCGGATAGTCGGAGGTCCTCCACGATTCGAAATAGCCCTTGATGCTTTCCTCGCCCACCAGCTTAATGCGCGGTCCGTCGATTGCCACGTTCACCCACTGCTCTGGGCGAGTTGGACTCGTCTTGAAGCCAGTCTTCTTGAGTTGGCTTAGACACAGATCAATGAGTGACTGGCCCGGCCTTCCAAGCGGGCCATATTGAAGCGCCTCCAAGTCGAACACGACCCTGTGCAAGAGCACGGGAACTCCTTTATCGCCGCCCTTGAGCTCAAGGTGCTTGTGCACGAGTGGGGCCAACTGATTCCACCGATCGAGATCGTAGCTACGGTAAGTGCCAATCGCCGCGGCGGTATAATGCTCCTGGAAAAATGACCTCAGTCCTTTGAGCCGTCGGTCCATTTCCCAGACCGGCCTATCCAAGAAACTCGGTTCGTAGTCATACTCGCGAAAGGCGCAGTGCGCGAGGCAGGCAAGATCGGTTTTGAGTGCATCTGCTCCCCACTGCCTCGATACGCGGTGCGCGGCACCGGCTTCGATGACATGATTATGAAGGACGCCGTACAAAAAACGGAATGCCCCTAACGGCTTTCTCGGAAACACCCCATATACCGGCATTCGTGGCCATGTTTTGCATGCTCTGATGTCTCTGGCTGCAGGTAGTGCTCTAAATCCGTAGAGCAAGGCTTCAAGTGCTTTCCTATGGCTCCGCAATGCGCCGTACTGCGTCTCAGCTCCTCCATGCCTCGACAGGATGATCTGCTGCCCGAGCACGCAATTGCAGGCCAGCCTATTGATCGTTGGGTATGGCCATCGTGCAGGCTCCAGCTTTAAATGATCAACGAACGCCTGAGCGATTCCGGGGTGGATGAAGCGGAGGGTCTTCAGCTTGTGCCGCTCGTCCAGCTGGGTCTCAGCCAACGCGCCCGTTGATGTTCTGGGATAACCGTAGGCCTGATAACGATGAGATGTACTATTCAGGACCGCATGCGCTTCATTCGGTCCAATTGTGACGAGCCTCCAGTACTTTCGCACAAACGTCTCGCACGCCTCTCCCCACGACGTCGGCTCCGCGCGAACAACCTTCATGTGCTTGGCATTCTTCTGCGTCACGTGTTCTGCAGTGATGGCAGCCCAGGTCTTTGCTATCCACCAAAGGTTGCTGAAGGTGACGCCGGTCTCCGAGCAAGCTAGAACGCGTAGCATCAGGAGATCGAGGCCCGGAGATGTCTTTGCGGTGACAGCCTGCACTAGCTGTTGAAATACCTCCTTCTCTGATTGAGGAATGCTGTTATAGGCCGAGATCCCGAGTAGGTCTACGACCGACTCATGCGCAGCCTGTAGTTCCTCTGACGGCGCACCTTTATGATTCGAAAACCACTGTTTAGCCCATTCCTCTGCGCGAAAGGCTCGGTGTGGGTCCGGCTTTTCTCCTTCACCGTTCTCTCCCCGGTAAGCGACGAATCTGATGCTAATATCTCCAAGGCGGTCCTTGGGTGGACCCGGGAACACGCCATAATTTTTGGTGTGCGCAGAAAGCACATTGAGCTGCCCATCCGCGAGGACGATGAAGCGCGTGCGTCGAAAGACCTCTGCGTTTGTTGGATCTTTTATCGACAGGGGTGGATATATGAGGTGTGCGAGCACGTCTAACACAGGATTGTCAGCGATGACCTGTCTGAGCGTCTCTAGAGGGCCACGCCTAACCTCTAGGCCACAGAACACCAGGATGCATGGAATCTGGGCTAGACGTTTACGTATGAGCGCCAGCTTGGACGCTATTTCCTCCTGAGACATGTGCGAGACCGCGGCCTCAGTTGTGGGTGTAGTGACCGGCGGCTTGTTGTCCAGCCAGTAGAGAATCGTGTTAACGAAATAATCCATGCCCAGGAACGGGTCTCTGGACATGGAGCGTACACAAGGAATTAGGAGCACCGGCCGATCAGGACATGCTTTTCCGAGCAGATCATAGATACGCTGAGCGGCAGCTTTCAGTCCTTGATGAGCGCCGCGCATTTGCACCGCATGAATTAGCTTTCCAGGCTCCGCTTCCTTCACATCGGCTACCAATCGGCTAATGTACGCCACCCGATTTCCGTCGGGGTCCTCGAATAATGGCGCCTTGTCCACCAAATCGTTGCGGCTGGCTGGTCGGATATCGCCAGTCTTCAAATAATGTGCAAACTGGTCAACTGCATCGCGGGACGAGAAGTTTTGCCGGAAGAAGGAAACAGCAGATGCGTGGTCCCTAACTAGAGGCTTTATTGCCTCGTAGTTCTCAGCTAAAGCGCGGCACACAAAAAAAATTGTTTCTGTATTGTTTGCTTGCTCGTCCAACTTTTTAAGGTATCTGTCGAGCGAGCGTCTACGCTTCTTAATCAAACCTTCTTTTTTCTCTTCCGGCGCTTGTTCAATCTGTTTTACGCCGGGCGTGGCGTCGTCGGAACCCAGCTCGAAGAAGCCTTTCGCCAAGTGCGAATCCGTCAGAGTGCTGCGAAAATCGTTGATATACGTGTTGAAGGCCTTGGCGGGATCGTTTTTTAATAGATCCTTTTTGTGTTCGCCCTCCGCGTAAACTTCCACTGCAACGACGAGTCGCGGGATCATCCCCAGTCCCAGCGCTTCTTCAACGATGCTTTTGCGCCACCGGCGGCACGAATTTCTCTCAAACAGGGGTGCCGGAGCAGCGGGCTTCTCCTGGGTGTACTTAGGCTCTAAGTACATCATGGCAGCGGGCCACATTTCTCTTATTCTGTCTATGTTCCACATAGCTCTTCTAAGTCCCTTGCATTGAACTGCCCCGATCGACTTCGACAGGCTTCCAATGTCGAACGTTGCCATATCCTGCGACCAAATTCGACCGGAAGTTCCGGCCCTTTTGGGCTAGTTCACCCCCGGCAGTCGCAGACCTTGGGGGAAAGTGCGGCCGGCCTGGTGTCACCGGCTGCTCAAAAAAGGTGCCTGAGTTCCTATGTATCGCGTTGGCCATCACGCATAGTCTTTGTGCTCCCCACTGAGCGGCTCTGGGCCGCAAAAAAGGAGAGTGCAAAATGAAATCCATCGCGGAACTAGGCGAGTCGGCGCCCATCGTTGAAGCCGACAAAGGCGTGTTCGACATCCCCTTTTCGAAGGAAGCGCAGCTTGAATATGACCACGAAATAGACCACTTCACTCAGACACTTAAATTGGGAGCGATGTCGGAGGCGCGGGTCAACCACCACTTGGAAGTTACGCGCTCAGACGTTAGGAAGGAGGCGGCGCTGCTTCGCGCTTGCTCTGTGACCGCTACCATCGGCCTGAGCCTTGGCTGCATGCTCTTGGGAGTCGCGGCGAGTGATTCCATGGCGAGAATGGATCACGCTGGCCTGGTGGACTTCAGTCTATTTCTAATAGCCGTTGGCCTGATCTTCGCATTCGTGAAGCTGCTCCACAGGTAGGACCAACCTATTCGTGCGGTGGCTAGCTGGCAAAAAGGGCGCTTGATCTCAAGCGCCCTTCC
>ERZ1034409.58-NODE-58-length-45947-cov-24.322910_pt1 | contig 45947 bp, 40 predicted proteins | sample MGYA00520610_ERZ1034409 | MGnify/ENA primary metagenome ERZ1034409 (study PRJEB33736, sample SAMEA104288480) | Azolla microphylla | place: Ecuador | collected 1982 | study: EMG produced TPA metagenomics assembly of the PRJEB19522 data set (Is there foul play in the... | reverse complement strand
TATGACTACAATTATGCTACTTCCTCTTGTCTCCTCAACATTTACTTTATAAATCATCTCTCATTCATTGGTTCTGTTTCAGATCCTTCCGGTTTAATCATTGAATGTGAATGTAAATGGCAAAATACCAGTGGTTCAGTGGATGAAAAGCTTCCTTATGTAAACGCGGACATTGAAAATTTCTATCCTGCACCAACAATTGTTCTGATTGATGGTGGAGGTATAAAACCAGGTGCAATTAATTGGTTAAACACACAAGTTGGCAACAATAATAATTTGCTGGGAATCTGTGAATTAACTTCATTTATTATTTGGGCTAACAAAAAAAAATAAAAAAATATTTAATTTAATAAGAAGTTACTAAAACTTCATTAATATTTCCACGCTTTTTAGGATTAGGATTAATTGATCTTGCTGCTGTTATCGTCTGAATATTAAAATTACTATAAATATTACGAATAAACTCACAATCTGAATTAGACAGCATAACTTTTACACCGCATTTAGCTAATTCAATAAATACATCTCTTAATTGAACTTGCTGAGTTTCACCAAAAGAATATCGACTGTAAGCTGTAAAATAGCTAGTTTGACTGACAGGACAGTATGGAGGATCAAAAAACACAAAATCATCACTGGTTTTCGCATATTTTAAGACTTCTGTAAAATCAGCTTGTTTAATCTCAGCTAGAGAAAGTTCTTGTGATGCAATTTTTAATATATCTTCTTGACAAATACCAGGATTTTTGTATTTACCCACAGGGACGTTAAATTTACCTTGGGAATTGACCCGATATAAACCATTAAAACAGGTTTTATTCAGATAAATAAACCGAGCCGCTTTTTCTATATCCGTGCTTTGAACATCAGAACGTACTTCATAGTAATACTCTCGATTATGTAGGTTTTTATGTTTTTGAAGAAGTTCAATTAATTCTTCAACATTATCTCTAACGCAGCGATAAGTAGTAATTAGATCGGTATTAATATCAGTTAAGATAGCTTTAGTTGGTCGCAGATGAAAAAAAACAGCCCCTCCTCCTAAAAAGGGTTCATAGTAAGTTTGGTAATTTGTGGGAAAATATTGTTGATATTGCTGAATTAACCTACTTTTACCCCCTGCCCACTTCAAAAAGGGACGTGGACAAGTTTTTTTGGGGATTTGACTTATCATGTACTTGTGATTAAAATAAAACTAACCTACTAAGCTAGTAAAAATAAAACCAATATAATCTAACAAATGATATTTTATATGAATTGAGCGATTTTCAGCACTATAGATTACAATTAAGTTAAATAAGCACCTGACAACAAACTACAGTTTATAACAAGGCAGTCTATATTCAAATGTTTGACGGATTTTGGGATAACGTATTTCGCTACCCCCGGTACTTGATTACTATTGTCTTAGGTCTTTTCCTGAATACCTTTGAGCCATTAATGCCGCTGTTGAAACGCCCAGTTACCTTAATAGCCTTTGTAGGCTTGTTTGGAGGTAGTCTGGTTTTCCTAACGCTCACTATTCGGGCGATGCTGGGCTTGAGTACAATTTAGACAATAGCTTTACCGGGTTTTAGCCTCACGGACTGTTGCTGTTAGTGTTATCAGCCGCAAGCACTGTCCTAGCTATTTTGTTTGCATCTATTTTGCATCTATTTATATCATACAACCTCTGTGAGAAGGCGGAATTTATATGGCTACAAATCGCCGCGTTTCCCGCGTTGCTGAATTAATTAAACGAGAAGTTAGCCAAATGTTGCTCAACGGTATTAAGGATGACCGTGTGGGGACAGGAATGGTAAGTGTCACCGATGTGGATGTTTCCGGTGATTTACAACACGCCAAAATCTTCGTCAGTATTTATGGGACCCAGGAAGCAAAGGCTGAAACAATGGCCGGCTTAAAATCAGCGACCGGTTATGTTCGCAGTGAACTGGGTGCTAGGGTAAGGCTACGTCGCACTCCAGAAGTGATATTTGTTGAAGATCGCTCTCTTGAACGAGGTACTAAAGTGCTAAGTCTATTAAACCAACTCCAGCATGAGCGTTCACTGGAAAGCAGACAGGAAGATGACCAAGATTTTCCTGAATAATTAACTTAAATTTAGCCTTTATTTCATGCAAAGCCTGGTTCTTATCCAGGTTTTTGTCTTTTGCAGTGAATCAAAGGTTTAAGAAATTATTTATTAGTTTGATTCCATATATATTATGGAATAAGCATAACTTATAGAACATAGTACAAGTTAAAAGATTATTAACAAACAGGTGTCCAAGGAATTTACTGGTGTTACTTAATATTAGTAATCAGCAATTATGTTACGTCTTCTTTGTCAATGGATAGCTGGAAGTTGGCATAATTTCTGTAATTCCAGTTTTACCTCTTTTATCCATCTTCAAACTGTCTAATATTTTAGACCTACAACTCCCATTTAACAGAATTTCCTATGGTAATCAATACCTGCTTATTTGATTACTGACCTAAGCAGCTTATTCCCACCAGCCACAGATTATTGAATGCAAGTCTTCTTAGGATATTTTGAGAAGATACTTTGTCTTGCAATTTTATTTGTTTGATGTGATTGATTTTACTTCCATTCCAGAGGAATATTTTAGCGATCTCTGTGGTTGGCGTAGCTAAAAGCACAGTTTTTACCCCACCACAGAAAATCGCCTTGCTCCCTTAGGACATCAACTTAGATATCAGCAAAGTTTTTACCCTGTAATTTTTTACCAGCTATAGATTCCAGTACAAGATAGCTGGTTAGGTTGATTGTTTATGGAAAAATCGTAGTATTGTGAGCAAAGTCTTTATAATGATTATTTAAGCTATATATAAGCGATTTTTCATACCACTTAATTGAAAACACTAAATCAAATTGTGACCATAGATATATAGATATCAATGTGTTAAATCTGTTAATTAATAGACAAGATTGGAAAAGTATATTTTGCAAGAGCAGGGAAAAGTTTCAAGGGTAAAGAAAAATTTTAGCCCTTTTCCCCTTAACCGACAGGTATTGGGATGTATTACGATTCAGCCTAGTTAGCTTAGCTGCTTTGGCGTTAATAATATGAAGGAGAGTTATAAAAAACGTTATCAATCCTTGACAAACTTAATATTTCTTTAGATAATTTACAGATGTATAGCGTCAAAATGATAATAGTTCCGTATAGCAAACTACAAAACCTAGCCACAGGTCTAAATTATCGTCATTTTTGTTCCTGATTAATGTTGGGAATACTATCTAAATCTAAATTTGTGAGTAAAAACAATGAGTGTGAATACGGTGTCTTCTATAAATTACTACTCTCTAGACGTAATCCAGGACGAAGCACGCCGACTGGTGCAAAAGGGAATGGTGAGCCGTCAACAACCAATATATACACTCTGTCAATACATCCCAGCGAGAGAGTGGGTTTGTGTTGAATGTGAATTGGAGAAATGTGACTTTTTATTGCGTGATCGCATTGGCGATTTAATAGGTCGGGAAGAATGGGACAACGACTAATAAAAAGTTGATAGTGACTTGGGTGTTAATTTTTGATGCGTGGATTTGACAAAAAATAATTAAACGTCAAATCTTAGCTTAATCTCCGATTTTGATGAGTATTTCCCGATTCATAAACATTTTTTTTGCTTGAAGGGGCGACAAGCAAGGTGAAACTATCACAGGAAAAAGGTTTTAGGTGATAGACCCCTTGAAAAAATTGATGAAAAAACGGTGCTTATTGACAATTAACTGTGCAGTTATGAGGGGGCTACGCCAGCATAAACCCTGAAGATACGAAGAGAATGGTCTTGTTAATGGAACAAGTCATCAGTTTTATTCGCAATAAGTGGACATTTTATCAGTAGGGTCTAAAGGGTATAAATCTTATACAGAAACCTTTTTAGGTTCTTTCTGGCCCCTCAAGATCTTTTCCCTTAAACACAGAATCATTCTCATTAGAGACAGTTGGAATTTATACTACTTTTCTAGTGGACGATATCTATAACGGGCTACGCCTATGGGTCGTAAGTTTTAATAAGTAATAATTTTTTTATGAATACTTGTCCAGGGTTCAAAACTTTGGGCAAGTATATTTTTGTCAAACTTGTTACCCTCATTATTCATTAACTCACATGAAGTGTAAATAGCAGTCCACTTTCGCAAAAATCAAAAAATCAAATAGGATTTCTATAGAGCGTGTTTAAGGAATGCTATCACCGACAGCACCCTACAAAAATAGGATGGCTGTGGCGGGCTAAATCTAGCCCGCCACAGCCATCCTTCAGCTGAGTAAACCAGGCACAATTAAGGTTGTCTAGCTTCCCTACCAGCACTATAGTAGTAATTGTAACTAGTAAGTTTTTGCTTATCCCCGTTAGCAACCACACCTAAGACATTGATGGGAGAGTTTATCAAGCTATCCTGAAGTTGCATCATAGCCGACTTATCTGTTTTGTCTATCCTCACCACCAGCAGCATACCATCAGTCTGAGGTGCTAGTAGTCTGGCATCAACTAACCCCAGCATGGGAGGAGCATCATAAATTACCAAATCAAAATTCTCATTGAAGTATTCCATCAGTTGTTTCATCTTATCTGATGCCAGCAATCTGGCTGGATCTGGTGGGACTGAACCAGCCGTAATTACAGATAATGAACTCATCTCAGGTAATTGTTGAATCACCTGTTCAACTGGCATATTGGAAGTAAGAACATTACTTAAACCTGACAAATTCTGCAAATTTGATAATTTATGAACCTGGGCCCGTCGTAAGTCACCATCCACAAGTAAGACTCGTTTCCCCAAGGCTGCTGCTATTTGTGCAAGATGGAAAGAAACTGTGGTTTTCCCATCTCCTGGCATAGTGGAAGAAATAGTTAAAGAACGAATTAGTTGATCAGAATTGAGCAGTTGAATATTGGCATAAAGAACCTGTAATGATTCCCAAAATAGCCCTTGTCCATAATAGTTATAGACTTTACTCTGACGACGGAAAACATTAGATAACCAACCATTTACTTCAGATCCCTTACGGGATTCAGATTGTGAACCAGAAGTGAAATTGAGGTAAGAAGATTGATAACCTGCAACGCTTCTGTCGATGGGAAGAGTTCCCAGGAAGGGCAATTTTATTTTTTCCTTCAGACTGCCAATATCATGATACGTATTATCTAGTTTTTCTAATAGGAAGCCAATAGCGATTCCCAAAGCTAAACTGCTAAATAATCCCATTAGTAAATTCCGGGGTATATTTGGTAATATAGGTAGTTCCCCTTGATTTGGTGGTTGTATTAATTCCCACGGCAATTCTGTTTGAGCTACTTGAATTACCAGGCTTTCACGAGTAGCTAAAAACCGATTGAGACTTTCATTTGCTAGTTGCAAATTCCGCTGAATTTCACTGTATTGTCTGGCTAAAATTGGTAATTGCTCAAGTTTGATTTTTGTTTGGTTTTCTACTTTAGCTAGTTCTTGACTTTGTACCTCTAGTTTCTGAATCAGAGTAATTGCTTCAGCGAATTTTAACCCTATATACCGCTTTTGCTCGTCTTCTATGAGAGGCAAAATATTTTGTCTTTTTTCTTCTAATACTGATATGGATGGACTATCCGGTTGAAAACGTGCTAATTCTACAGATAGCTGAGTTTCCAACTGCCTCAATTGAGATACTAATTGACTATATATGGGCGCTTGATTTAAGGTTGCCTGTTGTCCTTGTGGTGTTGATAAGCCTACATAACTGGCTCGTGCTGTAGCTAACTGTTGATCAATTCCTAGTCGCTGCTCTTCCAATTGTTGGAGTTGTGTTGCAACTACACCAGACTGGTTTTCTGGATCCAGAAAGTCGTATCTTTGTCGGAATATTTGCAATTGTTGTTGCAATTGAGCTACCCGATTTCTGATAGCAGGTAATTGTTTTTCTACGAATTGAACTCCCTGATTTAACTTGGTTTTACGTTTTTCCAAACTGTATTCTAGATAGAACTTAGAAAGTGTATTTAATACAATTTCAATTTTCTTGCGATCTCGGTTTTTATAGCTTATTTCTATAACTTTGGTTGAACCCAAACGTCGGACAGTTAAATTTTTGAGGAGTGATTTATAGGTAATATCAGGATAGGAAGATTGTAAATTTGGCAAAATATCTTTCATCAATTCCTGGCTTCTGAGAACCTGAATTTGACTTTCGTAATCTAGATTAGATTTAGGGATAGTAGAATCAGGCAGTGGTATTTGTCCTAATGTACTATCGGTATTAACAGGTTCAACTAAAATCTGAAAATTGCCTTGATAAATGGTTTCTTCGTTGACTGTTGAATAAATAACAGTAGCCATGACTACAGATACAACGCCAGCAATTATTAAGACCCGTCTTTGAACAACAGCTAAGATGTTTTTTAGACTGCCTTCATCTTCTTCAGATTCCAAGTAGGAAAAGTTCTGATATGGCAATATTTCAGGCGTAATTATTGGCCTACCATTTTCATTAAAAGTTGAGATTCTACTAGCATTCTGCTTGTTCATAGATTTCTATTAGAAAAGTAATTAGTTAAATAAATATTTTCTGTTTTTAGAAGTTGGTTATTTATCAAAATAATCACCAGATATCCTTGACCGTTAGTTCTAAAACCTTGGTATGTTTATACTTCGCCCGCCTTAAGAATACTTAGTTTTCTATCTAAAATTAGATAATTTATTTTATTGCTTTTTCTCCTCATTGCGACATTTGGGTGAATACGAAGTGTTAATTTCATAGTCTAACTCTGTGCAGTGAGTCTTAATAACTTATCAAATTCTGGAATGCAATAGCGATAAATAGCGAATATTGTTTTGTATCGTTCGATGCCAGAAATAGGATGTTTGTATTCTACACCTTGGCTGTTCAGTTATGTAGTTTATGGTTAAATATATTTCAAGTCAAAGTATAACTGCTTATTTGTCAATACTATTCATATTGTGCGGGAAGAGGAGAAAAATATTCTACGTGCTCTATTCACCGTTTCTTCATGGGTTGACATTGATCATCGGCTCTAAAGATTGTCCAGTCACACTACCGAGAGTTAAAATAGCTCACCTTCCTACTGTGTCTCCTATACTAACTAATGTGTAAGTTTATTGTCATGCTGTAGCTTGCTTCCCCCAGGGTATGAAGCACAGCGCAATGTTCGCGAAGGGATACACTTACTTCACTCCGTTCCGTATGGCTTACGGCACGCTTCGCTAACACAATGACAATTTATGTTATGATTTTTTTACTAAAATTGAATGCTTCCGATTTAGCAGCTATGCAACTACTTTCTTGAATATGGACAGGGACGGGAATGAGTTGAAAATCTGTTTGCTTGATTCCAGTCATGATTGCCAGTAAAAAAATAAACACCTTGGGATAGACAAACATGATTTTCGATAACTGTGGGTGCGGGTGCAAGGTTATCCAGCTAAGTATTTTCACGGTTGGAAACATGATTTCTAACAGTTAAATGCTAGGGAAATTTCACTCACACATACGCATACCCTTACCAAGGATGGCTCCAAAAAGCTTAATTATACCAACTTTTACAGATGAAATTCGCAGCCAATGAATTTCAACTAAAGGTGAAGTAACAAAGTACCACAAAAGTTTCTAAAGGTAGGGTGCACCAGGAGTAGAATTGCCAATGGTGTATTTATCTAGACACATACAATGGAGACCGAAAACGAGGGTTTAAACTTGCTCCGGTACGACCTGATACAATCCACAATAAAGAGCGTCCACTATCACGGACAATGGGAAATATAGATTCTCTGGGTCGTTCGGAGGGAATAGAAATGGGGGTAAAGGTGATCCCTTGACTACCGAACACTAGCGTAGCTATGGTTTTAGCTCTGGGAAGGTGAAAATCTGAGGTAATTAGATAAATGTGTTTAATATGGTGTTTGTGGAAATCGTGGACGAGGGTAGTACAATTAGTAACTGTATCAACAGCACGGTAGTCAAGGTGAATACGCTCTGTGGGAATACTTACTTCCTCAAAAATAGCAAAGGCTTGGGCTGGGAGTATACCACTGGAAATCCAGATGTGTAAATTAGGATGATTTTGGGCAAATTCAGCTGTAAACTTTTCTCGTTCTTGACCACCGCCAAGGGTAAGGATAGCTTGGGGATGGGGTGCTTGGTATGAGGCGATCGCAATTCTGATAGGGATAATGCTCAGAAAAACTAGACTAAAACTGGCTAAACTTAGAATCCAATATTTTTTTAGCAGGTAATATGACCGCTTCATAATGAGAATCAATGTGTTTTCGTTAGTCTTAACAACCACCTGATAGTTAGTAGCATTCAAAGAGATTTGTTTTGGTAAGCAGGGGGAGCAAGCCCCAGTCTAACCTTAACCTGTCAACCTTGTTCTTGATTAAGAATAGCTTGGTAAGTAGAGACTAACTGTTGAGCAACTGTCTGCCATGAATAGCGTTGCAGAGCAACGAGGCGACCATTTTCACCCATTTGTTCCCGTAATTGGGGATTCTTTAAAAGATCAGCGATCGCAGTTTTTAAAGATCCTATTTCTCCTTCTACAATTATTCCAGCTTCAGCTTCATCAATTTCTGGAGCGATTTGTACACCTGGAGTTGTGATAATTGGTAAACCGGACACCATAGCTTCTGCTAAAGCAATACCAAAATTTTCCGAATAAGTTGGCAGTACAAACAAGTCAGAACCTTGTAACAACAAATCTTTCTCATACCCACTAACAAACCCGACAAATGAAGTTTGGTTTGTTATATTGAGAGATGCGACCATTTTCTGCAAAGATTGAACATACGTGTCTTGTCCAGAACCAGCAATCAGTAAATAGAAGTTCTGTTCTTGTTTTTTCAACTCACCTAATGTTTGAATTAACAGTTCAGGACGTTTTTTATAGTGCAGACGGGAGAGAAAAAGAATAATAGGAACTTCCTCAGAAAGATTATACCGATATTGTAATTGAGATTTAGCATCACCAATTAATGTTGGAGGATTAACTCCCAGGGGTAAAACAACTTTTGGCGGCTTCACTCCAAAAGCGCTCACATCCTCCATTTCACCTACAGATGTACAGTGAATAGCAGCTGCTTGATTTAAATTACGTTTTTCAATTAAATAACTGTAAACGTGCTTTTTTAACTTACTTTGTGCCAATGCCCAAGGCGTTAATTGTCCCATAATTCTCACTGTGTATGGAACTTGTTGCCACTGGGCAAAAACAGCAGCACAGCTAGGAAGATAGGAAAATAAATAGTGATTGTCTAAAATGTCATAATTTTTGATGTTTTGCCACAACCACTGTGTAAATGCCAAAGAAGGTAAAAATGCTTTTATTCTAGCTGCATGGGGAAAAAACCAAACTGGTAATCCCTGGTATTCTACACACTCCAACAATGGCACATTTAGCAACAGTCCGTCATCATCATTAGTTGTGGCAATTTCTACATCAATTCCTTCTTTCCTTAAAGCCCGTACTAAATTCAAGACTACCTGAGTTGGACCACCGAGTTTAGGGCTGATAGAAGGAATTATATGTAAAACTTTCATTTAAAAAATACCACCATAGTTAAGTTATTGTCGCAGCTACTTTTGACCTAAACGTTTAACACCCAATAAACCGGGAAAAGTTTTAGCAATAAAGATTAGCCCCAGAATTGGTAACATAGATGTTGTCAGGGCTATCAAACTACGCATAGAAATTACAGATGTAAAAAAGCCCAGTGCATTGACGACTATACTGTATCCTGTAGTATTAAAAGCGGCTGTACGAGACCACCAATTAGCTAATACACCTATACAAAGGGATATTAATATTACTGCTACAATACCACCCATCATATAGCTTTCACCAACATAAGTAGCGGCTACTGTCCAACCATCAGCACCTACAACTTCTTCAATAGATATACTCAAACCTTCTGGTTTATCTGGCCATAATATTCTAGGTATGGGTTTAGTTAGGAATACTACTAAAAGTTCCAGACCTAGAAAATCATGTTTAGTGGGAAAAGTATCCACCAATAAACCTATACTATTTAGGTTGTAGTCAACAGCTAATGTTCCTTGCACCTTCTGAGTATCATAGGCTGCGGTTGCTAAATATCGGCTGATTCCCATATCTCTAAAACCCAGCATATGACGGGTAGCAAACACTATTAAATACCCCATTATAGCAATAGGAATCACTACCTTAAATATATTGGGACGTTTTAATGTGAGTAAATATCCTCCCAGGAATGTAGCAATGTAAGATCCCAAGACATTACGTGTTCCTCCGGCAAATCCTTCAAACAAGGTAAAGGCAAAGATAAAAATCACCAGAAATATCTGCCAACCACGAAATGATTGACGACGATTCCAGATAATACCAGTTAGGGAAGGTATAACGAAAGAGAACAACTTTAATTCCGATAAAAATACTCGCCAGTCTCCTAAACGCCCTCGTCCCCAAGGTACACCAAATCGTGGTCCTAATAGAGCTTCTATCAGTTTCACTGGGTTAAAGTCAACTGACATCAACATATAAAAGTAGGCCAGGAAAGCTGATATTAAGAAGAATCTAAATAAAGCTTTGTCAGGGATGTTACTACAATCTAACCACTGTGGTAGTGCTGGCTTAAAAAAGTTTATATGACGACCGATAGCTAAACCTGCAAATCCTATTAGTAGAGCTTCGAGAGCGTGCTTTGTTTGGTCAGGAGTCAAGAGTTGATCAAACTTGGTCTGTGGATATAAAAATTCAATCAGTGTTAAGAAATACAGAGCCACCATACAAGCTAAATCGCCTCGAAACAAATTGTTCCATCCCCGTCTGCTATCAAAGAATATGCTCACTCCTATGGCTATCCCTACCTCAATGGCAACTTGACGTACCATCAAACTAGGATTCGAGTCCAAGCTGATGCATGTAAATGCAAGAACTAAGCCAGCAAGAAAGGCTAATGTGCCGAACCATGTTGCCTTAGCAAAACGTTTTCTTTGATTGGTAGACCCTGGTTCTGGATAGTAGGGATGACTGGAGATGTTCATGAGTAGGAATATGAGTCCTATTTAATTTGTGAGAATTGAAAGCGTTAGTTCCCTGACTTTTCTAAAACAATAGGGGGATTTGTTTTTTAGGTTGAGTTAATAATTTAGCATTGCTATATATAGGGATACGTAGGTATCTACCATTTTTTCCAGGGAAAATTGCTCTTTGATTATTTGATAGCCAACATTTGCTACTGCATTACGCTCCTGAGAATTAATAAAATTCTTTAGATCTTTAAATTGGTCTTGTTCAGAAGCTACGAAATAAACACCTTGAGGAAACTTTAACTCATCCGCCAGAGTTGAGGTAATTACACAGGGTAAAGACCAAGCCATTGCTTCTAATAGTGCAAATGGTAAACCTTCAAAGGCCGCAGGATGAAAAAATCCGTCTGCGGCTGCTAAATATGGTGTTACGTCATTTTGCCAGCTTAGGCGTTGGATATAGTCTTGGGCATGATTTTCTATCACCCATTGATCCCATAAAGAAGTTAAGCGACCATCTCCCACCCATAAGAAACGAGCAGATGGTAGATTGCTTTTGAGGTGACTAGCCCATTGTAAAAATAGCAGTGGTTGTTTTTGTGCTTCCATTCTTCCCACTGCTAATATTAATAATTCTTCTGGATGAAGTTTTAGTTGTAAACGAGATGCTTGTCGTTTGACTAAATGTTCTGTTTCCTCTGGAATTGGAACTCCATTCTGAATAACAACTATTTTTTCTGAACTTGCAGATGAGGTAGCAAGGAAAGATGTTAATTCTTTACCTCGATGTTCGGAAATTGCTACTAGTGAACCTCTATATTTTCTCAATGAGATTTTGGCTATTAAATCCCGCCACTTTCCCAACAATGCCCCTAAGCTGTCCTGAGTTTGGGTAATATGAATGGTTACCAAATACGGAATTGATAAATAATTACTCCAGGATAGTAAATCTAAACCATCTTCTAAATTCTGCTTGTTGAAATGAAGAATATCAGGTTTAAATGCTTGCCACTGAGAAATAATCTTTTGATTTATTTGGGGGAATATATGGGTAAAGGATCTTAATTTAAGACTGTATGTGTTTTGGTATGGCGAGCGCAATACTTCTCCAAACCTACCAAATGAACTTGCTAATTCATCCATGATCGGATGTTGAGAACACCACAATCCCACAGCATAGCCCCGATTTGCTAGTTCTTGCCCCAGATAAATTAAATAGAGTTCACCTCCACCTCGTGACCCAGAACTGCTGCTAACAAATAAGATTCGCATTAAATTGTGATAATTAATTGTTGAACAATCTCTAACATAACTAACCCAAACAAACTATCGAGCCACTTTTTGAAACACTTCAATCCAACTTTCTGCACCTGCCTGTAGCGAAAAATTAATTGCTTTTTTTAGTGATTGTTCGCTTGCGGCTGCAATTGTTTCTGGATTGTTTAAATAATATATTAAAATTTCAGTTAGACTAACAACATCACCTGATGGAAATAGAAAGCCATTTTTACCCGTTTCAACTAAATCATAAGCAGCACCAACTGTATCAGAACAAATAATAGGTAATCCAGCCCCAAGAGCTTGATTAACAACTACTCCCCAGCCATCATATCGACTAGGTAAGACAAATATATCAGCTTCTCGAAAAAAATGAGGCAAATTTTCAGGAGATTGAAATCCTGCGTATTCAATTTTTTGCCGAGTTATCATGGGTAATAATTCTAACAATTGAGGAAGTTCTGCTTCTCTTCCCACCAGCAATAAACGAGCATCTAAACCAGCTTGAATCAGATTATCAAATGCTTGAGTGAGAACATCAACTCCCTTGCGGGCAATTATCTGACCACAAAATAGAATAGTAACGGGATTGCGTGGACGCTGGGGTAAATCTTGGCTAAAAGTACTTAAATCACAATAGTAAGGAATGTTAAAAATAGGTTTATCAGGAAAACGTTGTTGGTAGTCTTGTTGTGCTTTAGTGCCAATGGCAGCGATCGCTCGACAATATTTTAAACTACCTGCTAAGTATTTTTGTAATTTTTCTTTAATTCCCTGTGAACTACCCACCATTTTTTCACCCCAAAAAATACAAGGAATTTTTTGAGCGTGCAATCTGAGTAACAATTGAGTAGTTACATTCATATAGCCATTTAGCACCACCACATCAACTCCAGTGGTTGATGGAAAATGCCAGTTAAAATGAAATCGGGATAAACCCCAAGCTAAATGAAACCCTGGTAATACTTGTTCATAAGGTTGCAAGGGTTTTTCAGGCCAAGGAGAATCGACATAAGCTGATTCTAAGTATAAGATTTTTAAGTTTAAACTAGGATGTTGAGATATGGCGTAGAATAAATCTCTTTGATATGGAGATGGCAGTATAGAATAGAAAATGACACTAATTTTTTGAATCTGGGCATATTTCATAACTTAGATTCTTCTAAAAGAAAGTTTAATTAGCAAATTAATATTCCCGATTTAGTTCCTCTAAACAATCACAACAAAGCTCGGAAAATGCCGCAACTAGCCCTGCAATTACATACATATTATTGCCGTCAGTATCTTTGCAAATTGACTTTCAGGAATATGCAAAATGCTCGGCTTCTCATATTTATCATTCATATTTATTAGCAATAATTCAGGTAGTGATATATTTATTAGAAATAATTCAGGTAGTGATAGAGGCTAACTTCTTAGAGAATGGAATCTTGTAATGACTGAAATAAATTTGCAAGACTAAACTTCAATGGTGAAGCTAAACCATTAGACAAATATCGTAATTCCGCTGGATCTGTCAAAATAGACTGTATCAAATTAGCAATTTTATTGCCACTAACTTCCTCCAAAATCCAACCATTCACATTATCTACAACCACCTCACCACAGGAACGAGAAGCAATAATAGGTAATTTCCATGCTTGTGCTTCCAGTTGAGTTAATCCAAACCCATCGGAAATAGTCGGGAACAAAAACACATCTGCCCTCTGGTAGTATTGTGCTGTTTCACTCCTGTTAACATGGCCTAACCAACGAATTTGCGGATGGTTTTGGAAATGAGATGGAATCTCAATTTGCACATAGCCGACAATCCAGAAGTCAACAGCAAATCCCTCAAGTAATTGAACAGCATCTAATACAGCCGCAATTCCTTTTCGCAAAATTACCTGTCCCAAAAATAATACCCTTAAAGGACGCTCTTGAGAAAATAATTCTGGATAAGTACGGACAAAGTTACTAGCTGCCTCTGGTGGAGTATATACTAATGGAATGATATGAATTTTTTTAGGCTCAACACCTGTTTTTTCTAGGAGTTGACCCGACCAATTGGAATTGACCACAATAACATCAGCTAGAGTACATTCTTCTCTCCAGCTTTGCCAATATTCAGGAGGTGCTGGTTGCCAGTTTGCACGATATTGGGGGTATCGTTCATACTCTTGAGTAACCATTTTTTCTTCCCACAAACCTGGGTCAATTTGACATAGGACTGTATACCATCCCTGTTGTTTTGCAAATCGAAAAATGTCTAAAGCCGCATAGCTGTAAGAAAGTAGTATGAGAGGAGTTGTAATCTGGTCAGATAGCCCTGCTAAGGTCTTGATAGTCTGTTGTTGAAACCATTGATTACGAGCAATAACTCTTTCCCATCCTATCTTCTTTTGCAAACGTTGAGTTAATTCAAATCGAATTAAAGAACTATTGAAAGCGTGAACAGATGCTTGATTTAAGTCTGGGTGGTATCTTTCCCGTAAATTAGCTAAGACAGATTTAGGTAAATAATTTAGTGCAGATTGAGGTGATACCCAAGCATCTGTAATCAAGTGAGTAAGCTGTCCCTGCTGTTGTAAAGCTCTAGGTATGGTGTAATGGTCACGGGCTCCAATCTGGGAGGATATCCAGTTATAAGGTTCTGTAGGCATGGATGAGGAATCTATTTCTAATACTAAAATGAGATCCTCCACTTCTCAAGAAAGTGGAGGATCTAAAAACTGGTATTAACTTTTACTTGTGAAAGATGTTTACCTACAGGTCAAGCATGACCATTCATTAAGGAAAATCGCTCAGGAATAAGTCTGTCGCTACTAATAGACATAGGAGTGAAAATTAAATATGCGATGCGTTTTCTAGAACCCTTGTAGAGACGTTATATGGGTAGGGATTCTCGGCTCTACATTGTTTTCTACCAGATGTCTATTACTATTTTTCCGACTTTTGCAATCGGAGGTTGTTGAATAATAAGATCCCCAACTTCTCAAAGAAATCGGGGATCTAAATAGTAAATATTAACTTTTACTTTTGAAAGATGCTTGACTTATAGTTAAGCATGGCTATTAAGCTATGAGTGATACGTCTGCGGCGGCTAAGGTTGCGCCTCCTAAGTTAGCGAAGGCTCCGCCTCCTCCCCAACCAAAAGTGTTCAAGTTTGCATTGTAGAAAAAGTCTCCAGTTCCTTGATTATAAACAAAGTAGGCATTTTGAGAATCAAGACCAGTATTAGTAGCTTGGTTGACTGAGATAAAACCATTAGCAACAGCTGATAAATCTAACCCTGCAGAACCTTCTAGTGCAGCGACGTTAAAGGTGCTAAGGTCTAGAGTAATCTCATCTGTTCCAGACACGAAGTCCGTAATTGTATCTTTGCCGATGGTATTAGTTACTGTCCCTGTGAACCGTAAAAGTGTCCCTGTTTCTCCTAAAAATAGCCCAGTTAAAGCTAAAGCTTGACCACCAAATTCAAAATTGTCAGCGCCTTTTCCTCCTGTGAGAGTATCAGCACCAGCCTTTCCTTTCAGAGTGTCATCGCCTGCGCCACTGATGAGGGTATTAGTAGCAGAGTTTCCAATTATACTGGTATCAACAGCGTTGGTTTGTGTGACATTAGCAGAGCTGGTTCCACCGATATTAATGAATTCAACTTCTGCACTAGTAGTCCAAGTACCGCCAGCAGCAAGGACGGTAACGTCAACAGTATCAGTGCCTTCGACCGCAGCCTCTACGAGAGTATCAGCAGAATCAATAATGTACTTATCATTACCAATTCCACCAGTCAAGGTATCTGTGCCTGTTCCAGCAATTAAGATGTCATCTCCTTGATTACCGAATAATTGATCATTATCGGCACCGCCATCAATTTGATCGTCGCCGAAGCTGCCATAAATGGTATCAACACCAGCTAATCCAGTTAAGATATTATTTTGCTGATTGCCGATAATCTGATTGTTAAGGTTATTTCCTATGCCTGTAATGGCAGCGCTCTGAGCATCAAGAGTCAGGTTCTCGATCTCATTTCCGCTTGCAACTAATGTAACTCCAGTTGCACCACTTGATAAAGAAAAGTCCTGCTGTGAAAAAACGGTATCTGTTCCACCACCTGTTTCGTCGATCTTTAAGTCTGTGTATGCAAAAGAGTAAATCTTATAAACATCGTTTCCTGCACCACCTATATAAACACCTGCGCCAGCGGTTATATCAAGCTCGTCATTACCAGCTTCTCCTTCGAGTCTTGCATCGGCTGCTCCTTTTAAGATATCATCTCCACCTCCAGCTTTGACCTTGACGTTAGGTACAGTGGCACTAGAAGTAACAAAAACATCGTTAACGCCTGTACCGTTAATCGTTGCATTACTAGGATTAGAAACTCCAACTCCATCCTGAGTGTAATAGCCATCATAGATAATGAAATTTGCCATATTCAAGAGACTCCTTGATGTGATCTAGGTCTAGAACTTAACTCAATTTTGGTACTCTTTCTCAGGATATTACTTAGATATATTATTATATCTAAGTAATATCCTGACACTTAATCTTAACTTTTTAGCCTTAACTTTTTAGCTAAGATTTACTCAGTAAAAACTACTGATTGGTGAAGAGATTGGTGAAGTTACCAAAAATCTACGAATGTCTAAAATAAAATACTGACTTTGTTGATTGAGTATAACGTATGATTATTGAAATTCATTGAAATTAATTGAGGTATGAATTTCACGAGAGTAAGATCTTCTCTGAAGATACAGGAAGAGTATTTCTACGTAAATGGAGATAAGATAGTAATGATTTGGCGGAAATCGGTTGACGTTGATGATGATATTGTCTAATCAGTTTAGGGATTAGAAATAAACCTTCTACAATGCCAGATGTTCTTCCGTGCCTGATTAACCAGAAAATACGGCTCAGACACTGTCCAATGCCTAACCAACAAAAGAGCATAGGATACCGCATATAAGCTAATAACATTAGATTAGCGATGCTTGCAGCCGTAATGCGTGGGTTGTTGTGGTGTTCTAATTGAGTATTATGAAATACTCTCAGCCATGAACTTTCGAGAATACCCCACCGCATATGATGAAGCTGCAGAGATAAATCAACTTCTTCCATTCCATAAGCAACTGGCAAATTAACATATCCAGTAGTTTTTTGAAATACTTCTTTCCTATAAGCGCATCCACAGCCGATAAAATCGGAAACCCATCTACTGGTTGGTTGTGCAGGTAAAATTGTTTCATCCAGATGAAATATTCTAGCTAAAAAAATCGCTGCTGTCGGAAAAGAATTGAAAATTTTTGTTAATCTTTCAAAGTAGTTTGTATCTAGAGGATAGGAATCGTCATCAAAGCTGGCTATAATTGGGTTGGTAGCATGGCTAATAGCTATATTTCTCCCTCCACCTGGACCTACTTGAATTGAACTTTTAATAATCTTGACGGTCTGAAAATTTCTGCTTTTGAGTCCTTCTTCGGTGGTGTTGTCATTACCATCGATATGAATAATGATTTCATCTGGTCTAGGATTGCAATTGAGAATTTTATCTAATGTTTCTAAAAGCTTTGCTAAACGATTATACGTAGGAATTATTACAGTAACTTTACAAGTATTCATAAGAATATGATTTATCAGGGAACAGGGTTGAAAGTCTTTTGGTATATAAGTTTTGATGTCTTGGTGTTTGGTATTCTGATTCAACTGACAACCGCTATCACCGTACATTACTCATAAGTAACATCATCTTTCAATTTTCATCATCAGGTTTAGGTTAAATAATTTTATTGGCGGCGATAGCTAATTATTGACACACATATTATCAGCCATAAGAACCCAATTATATAACGAAACCGACCTAACCCAAGATGCCATAGGAATGTCTCTTTATATAATTGCCAACCTTTGTGAATTTCGTTTCCATGTAAACAGCTTACGCTAACAGGTCTAATATGTCTTGTCAATATTTCTAGTCTTTGTTTCTCTCGTGTTTTACCACCAGGATATTGATTTTGTTTTTCTTGTTGTATTAGGTAGCAAGTTCCATCATAAGTTTTCGTAGCTATAGAGATGGCACTATGAGAATGTTGACGATAGGCTAACACATAGGGAGAATCAATGTAAACAAATCCTTCTGCTGTTCCCAATCTTAACCACAAATCGTTGTCTTCTGAATTAATCCATTGATCTGTGAAACCGCCTAATTGTTGTAAAATATCACGACAAATAACAACTGAACTGGTTAAAAATGACCTGACATCTTTACTGGATGCGTATAAATCTTGATAATATCTGTATTGAAGTTGGGGAATTTGTACAAATTCTAGCTCGTGTTCATTACTAAAAAATATAGATTGTCCTGCCAAAAAAGCTGGATTATTTGTTGCTTTAATGATTTGAGCATAAACATCTAATGTCCAAGGAAACCATAGATCGTCACTGTCAAGAAAAGCAATATACTCTCCTTGAGAATGTTCAATGCCAAGATTTCTTGCTTTTCCTGGACCTTGATTTTGTTGAGTAAAAATTTTGATTTTACTGCCGTATTGTTTTAGTATTTCAATAGTATTATCTATAGAACCATCATCAACAACAATAATTTCGTAATTATCAATATCAATATTTTGATTGAAAATTGAGTCAATTGTTATTGGAATTAAATTAGCTCTATTAAATACAGGAATAACGACGGAAAAAAATACCATACACCATACTAAGATTTTGAATTCAAAAATATTAATCAAATGTACCCGATTTTAAATCTCGTTTAAAGAGATAAATTTTTTCTTCTAACTGATTTAGTTTATCATTAAATACTAAGTCTTTACTCAATTGAAACTTAGACTGATGCACAAGCTTTTTAAGATAAGATACCATTCTTTTAATTTCAAAATATTTGAATACCGGATTTTTTCGGCTAAAACTATTAAATCTGTAAAACCGATTAATTTTGTATTCCATACTCAATGATTGGCAAAAATCCTTCCATTTAAAGTCGGGTATACCTGCATTAGATTTCACAGAAATCCAAGGTACTCGCAGTGCGTCAGCCACGATTGCACCATGCATAGCGGCGCTAACCACAAGTTCAGATTTGCTAATTTCTTGAAGAACTTTTTCTACCTTCCAACGTGGATCAATACAAATATAGTTTAATTGTCGACAAACTTCTAAGAATATTTCTGGGCTATTGTCCATCTCCCACGCATAGGGAATAAAAGCCACTTTATATTTTTTACTTGTATCAGCAGGACGATAAATTCGGTTTACTAAAATAGCAGTATCAGCAATTCCTAATGCTTCTGGGAGGTTTAAGGCAGCAGCAGTGAGGGGACCTCTGACACAATATATTTTCCAAGTGTCATCTATTTGCGGAAGTTTACCAAAACCATGACCAGTCCCAAAAATAACAGTACGTTTGAACTGTGGTAGATTTTCATTCAGCAGTGTTCCAAATCCTACAAATACGCTTTCAGAAGCATCATCATTAAAAACTCCGGGTAAAAGTTGTGGCCAAAGCCAACCATTGAGATCATCACCAAAGTTACCAAAGGTAACATAACTTCTGGTTTTGTTTGCATAGTATAATTTCATTATAATTTCTCAATTACAGCAGCGATTCAGCATTCAGCAATAAAATCTTGTTGGTGTGAGATTTTGCAACTCTCGTTGTGTACTTCATTTATCTGCAATATGCTGCATGTATGTTGCAAATAATAACTAAGTCCAAATTCTGAGAGAATGCATTAATATTTTCAGTATTCTTTGGGTACAAGATTCCAAATGATTCGGTAGTTCGGCTGTATCTATAATATAACTTCCATCTTGTTGATCAGAATTTAGTTGATGAGAGTTGGTAATTTTGTTTCGCCAATCTTTTTCTACAGCATGATCCCAACCAGGAAAACCCCGTTCTCTAGCAAGACGGCGAGTATCCAATCTTTTCTGAATTTGTTCAGGAGTTCTGTATTTATAATGCTTGTATAAAATACGTTCTTTATTAACTACGCCTATATGTTTTGGCCATGAACCAATATCCCAAATTAAACCATCACGATGTCTGAAAAATCTAGGTTCAGAATTCTCAATTTTGTAAAACTTTAGTGATAATAATATTTCCGAGATTGGTTGACTAAAATCTAGGGAATTAATATCTTTATCAGTTAGGTAGTATTCGATAGCCATTCCCCAAACAACGTGATTAAACTGACTAACGTTAGCCAGAAATTCACGAGGAGACTTGAGATAAAATTCATCAGCATCAAGATGACACCACCAATCACCTGGCTTGGCTTGATGCTTGAAAGCATTGAATACTTCAGCTCTGAGGGATTCTTGAAAGACTTTCCCATCTTGCTTCCAGGGAATAATTTGTCCATTCTGCATTGACAGAACTTTTTCCCAAGTACCATCTGTGCTTTCACCATCATAAACGTAGATATAATCAGACCACTGACAAGCTTGTTCTAAACAGAATCCAATAATATCAACTTCATTTTTGACTAAACAAATGGAGTGGATTTTAAAATTTTCCTTTTGCATATTTAATTATCTATTAAATTAGATCTAAAACTTGTCTTTTCAATTTTGCGGTTATTTCAGCAGCCTCAAAGCCAAAATAATGATATATAATCTGATATAATTTAGGCACTGTGGAGCTAGGTAACTGAAAATCCTGTTCTGATTTATAAATTTTCTTAATGATACTTTTAGCCCATGTTCCATTGAATAACCAAATTATTCTAGCACAGTCAAATCTCGATTTATTAATCGCATTAAGACGCTCATTATTAAGTTGATTAATTAATTTTAAATATAATTCTAAATCATCTGTGATTTCTAAACGATGCTGATAGGTTAATGTTTTATCCTTTTTACAAAGAGTGGATTCACTCCATTGCCTGTAAACTGAACCAGAATCATGAAAATATGCAAATTTTTTCCCTCCTTTGAGAAGTCGTAAATATAACTCATGTTCTTGACAGACGGGTTGATTAATTTTCCATTTGCCTACATCTAAAAGAGCCTGTTTTTTCCACAGAGGACTACCTGTTTGCGGTAACTGCCACAAAGCTAACAAAATCCAAGGATCATGGGGTTCAGAAATAGGCAAAATCTCTTGTTTTACCATTTCTGTTTCCCAATATTCAAGAATACTGGGACTGTAAATAATATCTATACTAGAGACTTGTTCTAGAAAATTGATTTGTTTTTCAATCTTGGTTAGCAGTAAATAATCATCTGCGTCTAGATATTGTAACCATTCTCCTGTACTTAGTTCTAATAAACGATTACGGGCAACGTTACTTCCGCGATTTTCTCTTGTTTCCCAATAAATGGAATTACCAAAACCCTTAATTACTTCTAAACTTCCATCTGTAGAACCATCATCAACAACAATTACTTCTTTATAAGGATAAGTTTGATTTAATGCACTTTCTATGGCTTGTGAAATCCATTTTTCTGCGTTGTAGCAGGGAATAAGAATACTGACTTTTGGGTTCATATTGGATGGTTTTATACCACTAGAAAAATGAATAATTTAAACTGTCATTTCCTTTAGATCCTTTAGATATTTAGTTGCATGGATTTGCAAGCGAGTTATCAAGTCATATTTAAAATGACTATGTGGTTTAATTACAATATCACTGTGTTCAGTGGCTGGAAAACTATTGAATAAATCTAGGTAAGTTTGATATGGATGATAGTCCGTAAGGATCTTATTCCTAGCTTGCGCCAGAGCAGGTTGGGCAGTTATATATATATCCTGAGTAATAGCTTGTTCTATAGATTTGACTGACCCTGCAATATCATTTACATCAATAATTTTTAATGATTCTGGCTCAAAATAGTCCAGTATATTTGGTGCTCCCCAGTAAAATGGAAAGCAGTTAGAAACAAAAGCATCGGCTAATTTTTCTGTCCAGTAATGTGGCCAAGCTCCATTTTCAAGAACTATATGATATTTGTAATCAAGTAGAGCATCTGCCTTACAACTAACCAATTCTTGAATACCTCTACCAAACCAATCTAACTGTCCACCAAGGTGTTTTTTCATTTCATACATAAAATCTAGTCTTTGGCGATGACCAATAGTGTCAGTTTTGCTAGAAACCACTGCTGATATTAGTTTGGTTTTTGGTAAATTATATGTGTTAATTGCATCACGAATATTTATTTCCACATACCAATGATATCCAGCATAGGAAAGGATGCGCTTTGTGGATTTTACTCGATTATCTTGACCTAATGTACAGTAAAATTGTCTTGTATATCCTTCAGGAAGATGGAGGATATCTGGTGGTTCTTTTAAAACTAGCAGTGTGCGTGTTTTTGGACAACTCAGTTGGTATGTTCTATCTAATGCTTTGATGCTCTGATAGACTATGATTCCGTCAAATTTACCCTTTTCTGGATTAATAACAAATTGGGTCGATTGCCAAAAATTATCTCCATTTTCTGTAATAAATTGCTGAAAGTAATTTTGGGAATGAACGGAGGGCTCTGACATTAATAATGCAATTAAAGGCATAAATGAAAAACTAATTAAATTAAAGTAATTAAATTAAAGTAATTATAAATTAATGGACTAATTAATAATTAATTAGTCCAAGACATTTTCGTAAACCTGATAAGTTTTGATGCCAATATTATCCCATGATAATTTATCGCAACCATTTTTAACTAAATCACTTAATTTATTTAAGTCGACTTCAGTGCTTGCTTTTAATGATTTCAACAATCCCTCATTATCTGGGAATTCATAAAGCAACCAATCCCCTGCTCCTAAAGTTTCAACTATGCTATTAGTACGAGGAGCAATAATTGGTTTATTGTAAGACATCGCTAAAATCAAACTACCAGAAGTTAAAATCTTTTCAAATGGTAACACGACTACATCAGCAGCACTAAAATAAAGATGTATTTTGCTATCTTCTACAAAGTCTGCATGAAGAATAACTCCTTGTGCCGAAGCAGCTAATTGAGTTAGTTTATATAAATAAGGTTCATCTAATGCTTTTCCTGCTATCAATAAGGTGCTTGCTTGCAGAAATGCCTGGTTGTCACTCCAAACTTTTAGTAAATGTTCAAGTCCCTTGTAAGGTCGCAACATACCTAAGTTGAGGTAAATGCGACTATCTAATGGTATTCCCAGAGCTTTTCTGGCTTCAATTTGAGAAATTAGGCTTCCGTAAATTTCTCGATAGTGTCCATGTGGAATAACTGCAAATTTTAATCTTTCGACTTGAAAATTCTGAGCAATATCTTCTATGGATAAAGCATGGTGAACAATAATTGTATCTGCTAATTTAAACAAATTTCGTTGCAACCATTTTTCTGAAAAAATAAATTGTGAATCATGGGAAATGTGATTATGATATGTCCAAACTATTTTCACACCTGCCCATTTAGTTAAGAAAATATCAATCAGAAGTTTTAAAGCATAAATTAATTTTGTGAATATATTTTTACCTTTGAAGTATGGATTTATCCAATGTAAATGTAAAATATTTATTTCTTTTTTACTTTTAATTGCTCTATAGATGGGAAAGACTCGACGATAACCACAAGGAAATAAAACTTTTACTCCTTGATTCTCTAAGGCTTTAGATAACAGTGTTTGATAAGGGTTATCAGTGCGGTAATCAGGTATCATCAAAACCCTCAAGGTTACTGCTAATTCTTCAGAAGAACTCATCGATGTAACTCCTTAAGAAATCCATTCTGCACCAAATGACGAATTCCTTCGCTGTACATTAGGTGTCTAATTTTGCCCACATAGTGACGAGATGGTGAACCGTTGATACTTCCTTCTAAATGGACATCATAAGCTGGTGGTAATAGTTCTACTCCAAAACGAGAACTACACAAAGCATAAATAGTTTGTTCAATGCGCCAGAAATGTCCAATAATATTTGGTAGGTCTAAAAATTCTTCTATCCAATTCAAATTCAATGAGTTTTTGTGAATTAGTCCTAATCCTGAATTGACTCTAGCAGCTAAATCAAAACCAATATTGGTTTTTACCATTTCTGGTCCAACTGTGTAAGCACTATCTACATCAGCATTCAGTGTATTGAGTTGATAATCTGGGTTTTCAATGCGGTTGAGTAGTTCTGTGGGTTCTTTGAAAAATAAGATATCACTATCTAGAAGCAGCAAGCGATCGCTTTGCAAATATAAAGCGAAATCAAATACTTTAGGAGATAGGTGATTAGTCTTGCGAAACTCTAAACAGCGAGGATAAGATGATAATAATGGTAAAACGTTTTCCTCAGCTTGTTTTCTGTCAATAATCCGTGCATTGGGAAAATGATACTTAAAAGTTGCGATATTGTCCTGAGATAGAGTTCCATCATCGTGAATACACAGAGAATATTGACGCTGGGAAAAATGATAAAAAGACTTTAATGTCCAGACTAAGTTTAACCAATCTTGGGCAGAAGTCAGAACATGAATTTCACAAACTCTATCAGATGTGTTAGGAATTGGCTGAGAATTTAATATACTTTTTCTCACACTATCTCTATAGTATGCTGTGATAAATCCATGCTGATATTTTTGTTGCAACTGATAAATTATTGAACCAATAGACATTTCTAATTCAACTCCATTTCAGTATTTTTCCGTTCCCGTATTTTTTTTAAAACTGTTTTCAAAGAACTAGATAGAGTAAGTGAATTCTTTTGTTGATGCTTAATAAAATTTTGCAGATTTTCTATTAAATAGATTGACTTTTCTTTTTGTTGATTAACAAATAAACTAATTCTTTCTCTAATTTCTGATTTATTTGCTAAAAGAAAATTTATTTTTTCAGGGAGTAAAGCAAATTCTGTAGTTTCTAAGCATAAATCTGAAAGATTAGCTTCTGCTAGTAAGCTATGCACTTTTTTATCGTAATTTATAGCAATAAATGGTTTTCCCATCTGCATAGCAAAGATGATAGCGTGATATCTACACGCCACCAAAATTTCACTTCCTCTTAATGGTTGCAAAGAAAATTCTTGGGGTGTTGAATCACCAAAATATTTCTTTAATAAATCAAAATCTCTATCCTGATTAAAATTTAATGGGAAAGGATTAAGTTGAAATGCTGATAATTCTTTAAACCACATTTCTACATCAAATTCTTTCCAGTGACATGGAACTAAATTGACTGCAATCTTATTGCTAGTGGAGCTATTGTTTTCTACTGGAAAAGGAAAACACCAAGTTAGGTCTGGATGCACTTCTACTTTGGGATGATTATTGAGTAAATACCTACTCTGATCATCTCTAACATAAAAGAATTCTGCTCTTTCAATTAAATCAGACAATTCAGCTAATAACTCTGGAGAAATTAGATTGACTCCTAAGCCAAAAACACCTATATTAGCTTTACATTTTTTTAGCCATTGTTTTGTATTTATCCATATTCCTACTCTTTCAAAAACTAGACCACCACCACCAATCAATATCCAATCGAAATTCTGAAGATATTCTTGTGGAGGAGGTAGATAGTGAGGTAAAAATATAATATTGTTACCCTGAAATAATTTAGTAATGCAGTATTGAATGCGGTCGTCTCCAGCATTAAGAGCATTATAGTAGCCAAAAACAGCAATTTTCATTACATTATGTTATATATAATATTATCTTAATTTTTGAAAAAAATATAGGAAAGAGTTGATTTAATTTATGTTTTTAATAAATCAATTACTTTATAGCTTCACTCACTTTCTCAGAAAACACACCTCACTCATTCAAATAACTATCTCTTATAGTTAATTTTAAGTCAAGTCCATTTTTTTGAATTCTTCTCATTGTTGGGTAATAAAAATTATTCAACCCATCCAGTGAACATTATTTTTTAATAAAGACTTTATCCTGTTGACAAATCCTGAACTCAATAAAATTTGTGGATTAGTCAAAATAATTTTTAATAGCTTTGCATATCTCTTCTGTTTCCTATCATTTGATTGAATAGACATTTTAACTTGTTCCAAGAATACAGCTTCGTACAACCAGTTACCCTGTAATAAGCATCGCTTTTGAAGCGGAATTATGGTGGAACTACTCCAAAGCAGTGGTTGTATAAGATGAAGTAATTCAGCTGCTACTTTTAAATTTTGATTTGATTTTTGATGCTCAGTACATCGAAAACAAGATAATTCAGAATCTATTTTCCTGACGAGTCCATCAGCTTGAATGATTCTGCACCAGTAGTCATAATCCATGACAAAGGTAAGTTCTTCTTTTAAAAAACCAATTTTCTCTGTAATGCGTCTTGTCCAAAAAACTTCCGGTTGCACAAATTGGCGTTTTTTCCACCATACATCCCACAAATCTAAAATTTCTTCTAAAGTTTGTATATCGCCAAATTGTTCACCGATTTTTTCCCCTTGTTGGTTTACATAGCGACAGACTCCGTGCAGTAAGTCAGTGTCAGGAAATTGGTGAAAATGTTCAGCTACCTTCAACAGTGTTCCTGGCAAGTAATAGTCATCACTGTTGATATAAGCGATGATATCACCAGTGGCTTTGGCAAGCCCTTTATTAATAGCATGAGTTTGACCGTTATCAGGTTCACTTACCCAATAATATATCGAAGGTTCATATTTATTGATAATATCAACGGTGTTATCTGTACTACCGCCATCAATAATTATATATTCTAGATTAGGATAACCTTGGAGTAATACTGAACGAATCGTTTCTTCAATAAATATCCCTTGATTGTAGCTGGGTGTGATAATACTAATGCGAGGGTATGTAGAAATATTTGCTGTTTTGGATATGCAATCTTGCTGCTGATTAGTCCAAGGCCAATCTGATTTATGCAATGAATGTGAAGACAAATAATCCAAGCTCATATTCCTAGTTGTTCTGGTATATCTCTATATTTAGAGTGTTTTGCAGGGCTACCAAAAACTATTGAATATGGTTCAACATCTTTGGTGACTACTGAATTAGCGCCTATGACAGATCCTCTGCCAATAGTTATACCGGGCAAAATTACTGAATGGGTACCTATCCAAACATCATCCTCTATCACTACTTGCTTGTGGATGACGTTCTTACGCATATCCTGTTGTTGATAGTCATGGGTAACTGAAGTAATAGCTGTGTGAGAACCAATCAATACGCGATGACCTATTTTAATTCCCCCTTCACACCACATATGTACATATGTGCCTAGTGAGACGTAGTTACCAATTTCCAGATTACTGGGCTTGCTAATATACAACGGCACGTAAATATGGCATCCTTCACCATGACTTTTTAACTGCTGTATCAAAGTGTACTTTTGACTTTCTAGCAAATATTCATTAATTTTTTGGAAAAATTTTACTCTGATTGGTATGATAAATTCTCTAATCCTTTTACTCAGCATACCAAGTGCCTTGAATACTTATTTTTCCTAAGCGTTGATCATATTTGTTACCATTTATAAATGCTGATTCTACGTAAAATGATTCAGCAAGTTCTACCCAGTCAACAAAGCGTTTATTTTTATCAAAAATACCTGCCGATATTGTATATTTACCAGGCATTAGGGGATTAATAAATTCTACACTTATTGTTCCATAATTGGATAATGGTTGAATATTACTGAGGGAATCTCTTTGGAATAAACTAGTTTGTACTTCTCCATCTTCTAAGTTGTAGATAAGCACAAAGAAATCTAATTCATCTATTGGTTTATTAACTTTATATTTAATAGAGATTTTGACTTTCTCAAAGATAGAGAAAGTAATCTCAGAATTGTCTAGATTATTTATGGTAATCTTTTCTATTTCTGCTCTAAAATCACCTTTTATATGATGATATATATTTGGCTGATGAAAATGTTTTCCCTGAGTAGATTTTTGCATATACTGTGATATGGCCTCATGAGGATTACCTTGAAAAATTAAGTTGCCTTGATACAATAAAAATGCACAATTACACAGTTGTTTAACTGTCGCCATATTATGGCTAACAAATAAAACTGTTCTCCCCTCCTTTCCTACATCCTCCATTTTCCCCAAACACTTTTGCTGAAAAGCAGCATCACCCACTGCTAATACTTCATCTACGATTAAAATCTCTGGTTCTAAATGTGCTGCTACCGCAAAAGCCAGTCTTACATACATTCCTGATGAATAACGCTTCACTGGTGTATCTAAAAATTTTTCTACTTCAGAAAAAGCAACAATTTCATCAAATTTTCGTTTAATCTCTGCCTTACTCATCCCCAAAATTGCACCGTTAAGGTAAATATTCTCTCTTCCTGTCAGTTCTGGATGAAAACCAGTACCTACCTCCAATAAACTAGCAATTCTTCCCTTAATATTAATACATCCGTGGGTAGGTTCTGTAATTCTACTTAAGATCTTTAATAGCGTTGATTTTCCAGCTCCGTTACGTCCAATAATTCCAACTCTATCACCTTGTTTAATCTCAAAAGATACATCCTTTAACGCCCAAAATTCTTCACAGTTAGGATTTTCGGTTTTGGCTTTAGGATTGATTAAACTACCAAGAGATTTAATCTGATTAGCTATCACATCGCGTAGGACAGTATACCTTTCCTGTTGCTGATGAGCAATAATATATTTTTTACTTAAGTTTTCAATGCGAATAACTGTGTCTGACATAGGTAAAAATTTTGTGGAGAGAAACATTAACTATACTCACAATTAATGCTTCTCTGAAGAATTACAAATAATTTAATAATTTAGATGAGTCAGTCCTAAACAAGCGCAATGCAATAATATACAATATACAGAAGCATTATAAAATATCAGACTTTTCTATGACTTTTGCCATATTTCGTTCAATGTTTTTATTTTTAGTTAAACAGTGAAATTCAGGCTTTAAAGCTGGTTCATAGCAGTCATCAAAACGTAACGTATAAAAACTTAATTCTTCATTAGGAATAAAAAACTTAATTTCTCATTGAGAGGAAAAATAAGTATTAGACGATCGTTTATACTATACAAGCCTTTAACGTTCTGTTCTCGGAACAGAGCGTTAGGTATGGGGAGCACTAAAGTTCAGCATAACATAAGTTTTCAAGAATATTCTTAAAGAATAGTGTTTTTATTACTGATGTTCAATTGTTCAATAATATATTTTCTGACAGCGAATCTAAATTACATCTGCGAACTTCCTTTCCATCTTGCGGAAATACCAAATACCACTCAACAATAGTGAAAATACAAGAATCAAAGAGAGAATAAACCCTGGTATATACAAATTTGTATCACCACCTAAAATTGCCCAACGGAAACCATCAATTACCCCTACCATTGGGTTTAATGAGTAAATAAACCGCCACTGTTCAGGAACAAGGCTGCTACTAAACCCTACTGGTGACATGTACAAACCAAACTGCACAATAAACGGCACAATATAACGGAAATCCCGATATTGAACATTCAAGGAAGCAAACCATAATCCTGCTCCCATTGAAGCAGCAAAGGCAATACTAATAAATAAGGGTAGGAACAAAATTCTCCAACTGGGGACGAAGTTGTACCAGGCCATTAGTGCTAATAAGATTATTCCAGAAATCATAAAGTCTATAAAGCTAACTACTACCGCACTTGTAGGTACTACTAATCTGGGAAAATAGACTTTGGAAATTAGGTTAGAATTGGTAATCAAACTGGTGCTGCATTCTGAGAGGGAATTGGCGAAAAACTGCCAAGGTAACATTGCACAAAAAACAAGGATAGGATAAGGCACACCCTGAGATGGCAATTTTGCTAATTGCCCAAACACGACTGTAAATACCACCATCGTTAAAAACGGACGAATTAAAGCCCAAGCAATGCCAATGCTTGTTTGCTTGTACCGAACTAAAATATCTCGCCATGCAAGGAAATAAAATAATTCCCTATAGCACCAGAGGTCTTTCCAGTATTGCCCTTCGGTTCTTCCGGCTTCAATTATTAATTCTGGCTGGGAAATTGTGTCTTTCATATCAGAAGTTTTCTTGCTGCTAAGCTCAATACACTACACTGGTTTAAATTCTCATAATCCTTAGTTAATCACCCAAAAATCTTTTATGGAGTTACCACCAATAACCTGTGATTGCCTGAAGGTAAACTCTCCTACAGAGGGGTTTCTATGGGGATTAATAACTCCTGTTGCTTGCTGCCAAAGTTCCGCTGGTGCTAATGATAACTGATATACTGATTCACTTTTACGGATGTGATACCATTTGGTTGCCTGGCAATCTTCACACCAAAAAGCTTCTAACCACTCTCCCTCTAAAGGAACTGCGGTTTTGGCCGCTACTAACATCAGGGCTTCTTTTCGTCTTATGCCTCTCTCTTGTAATTGTCCTGCACGTTCAGCAAATAAGCTGTATTTTTGACTCATGCTGTCCATGTAGCAGCTATGTAGTGGACAATAAATACCTCGCCGTTTGGAACGATTCCGATTTCGGTCACACCTTCTCTTCACTTCGGCCTCCCTATAAGTTTGATATAAAAATATCACAAGCAAGAAGGTTGCGTTGGCAGGACTGAGATCAACAAGACCATCAAAGCCCTGCTCCTAATTTAAAAAAAGTTGAGTTATTAAATTGGAAAAACTAAGTTTAGTTAATTAGTTGCATATGTTAGCACATTTGTAGTTTATTGGCATACTACAGCCAATAAACTACAAATGTGATTTTTCTAAAACCCGGAAATATTCTTTGGCTATGATTTGCGGCGTAAAATTTGACTGCAAGTACTGCCGTGATGCTTTCCCCATAAGTTCTGCTAATTGGCGATCGCTATTTAGCAAACGGATAAATTCAGCTAGAGCAAGACTATCTCCATTCTCTACACACACTCCACACTTGCCTTCAGCAATGAGTTGTCGCAAATAAGAATATTTTGAACAAATCGCTGCTATTGGCCTTCCAGCTGCTAATGCTGGGTAAAGCTTGCTGGGAGCAACAAGACTTTCCATGCCAGCCTCTACACTTACTAAGGAGAGGTCGCAAGCTGTCAGGGAGTAAGGGAGTACCTGTTTGTCTTGATACGGTAGAAATAAAAAATTGGTTACTCCTGATTTATTTACCGCTTCTATGAAACTTTTTCGTTTTGCTCCACTACCAATGCAAACAAACTGAATAGGTTCGTTTCGTAGTTGTTTGGCAGTTTCCAGAATGGTGTCCATGTCGTGACACCTGCCCATATTACCAGAATAGAGGACAGTGAATTTGTTGACTAAATTATGCTCCTCGGCAAACCAATTTATTTCTTTAGCAATCGGGACAATTAAGTCAGGATCTCCCCAACTATGAATCACAGATACTTTATCTGCTACTTCTGGACAGATTGCTATTACTCTCTTTTTCATATCAGGACTGAGAACCACAATACCCTTGGATTTACGCCACATCATTCTGTTCAGTTGCCGCCAAAACCCTGCCAGCCAATGATTTCTTTTGATTACTTCCAAGGCTATCGCAATATCAGGATAAAGATCATAGATTAAGCAAACGTAAGAAATTTTCAAACATAGGTGTGCTAAATATCCTGCAATTGGTAAAAAAGGTGGCGCAGACGTTACTAGAAATACATTGTGCCGACGGAAGTTCCTGATAATATGAAGAAAAGCACGCAATGTAAATAGGACACCATTTACTGCTTTGCCACGAATCCTTCCCGACCAAACTTGGGTAGACCGTGATCGCCGAATACGAATAGCACCTTCTTCCTCAACTGACGGTGCATTTGCGGTCGAAAAAGCATACCCGGGTTGCCCTGTAAATACCTCAATATTTACCCCTTGTTGCTCTAACTGTTTTACCAGTTCTTCAATTAACTGTCCAGTAGCCGCATAGTCTGGTGGAAAGAATTCCGTTATTATTGATACTTTAACTGATTTTGTAACGGAGTTTTCATTATTTTTAGCAGCATCAGATAAGTTTATGGCAGATAACCCCGCTCCTGTAAATTTTTTCTCCTTATAAATTTGTTTGCTGTCACTAATTGGTTTGGCGCCTGTTGTTAGTACTTCAGTACTATCTTCAAATTCCTGAGTTCGCGATGCTGTAGGATTAGAAGTTGTTGACTTTTTCGGCCAGAATGCCATGAGTGTAGTTTCCTGCAGAAAATTTTTATGCTTACAGGTAGGTAAGATTGACAACAATTAACCAGTAAATATTTTTCCTCAATCAATCGCTAGTTGTTCATTTGGTTAATTTTATATCACCTATTATCAAACGCTGATATTGTCACTAACCATAGGGTAAATACCTGTTGCGGTAAGACTGATTCTTTAAAAATGACTAAGGAAAATCACTTTTCTCAATACATAGATTTATTTGCACAGCTAGCGAGAGAGTATATAGAGAAAACAAAGTTTTCAGGCATTTAGTTGAGTACAGTAGATAAAAAGCCATGATCAAAAATTCTCGTGAGTAAGAAAATACACTAGGAACAATCTTCATCAAATTTTGATAAACTTGTTCTATATATATCAGAATCAAACTATCTGAAAAAGTTTCCTGATCATTTTTTTAAAATTATGATATTTTAAGACCTAACAATTAGCGATTATACTACTAATCATCCAGTGAACAAGGTCAAATTAGCTTCTACTGTACTGTTATAGACTTAAATTATCACCAAGTCTATCCTAACGCTTCAATAAACTACGTCGTAAATTATCCAAAGCCTGACAGGCACTCATATAACGAATAAAAGATCGATGCCACATTGCCCCAAATCTGCACTCATAACTTTTCACTTCATCTCCTGAGCCAGCTAAACCAATATATACTAACCCCACTGGTTTAGCCACATTTCCCCCAGTCGGACCAGCAATTCCCGTAATACTTAATCCCCAAGTGGTTGAGAGACGACCTTTTACACCCACAGCCATTTGTTCTGCTACAGTAGCACTTACTGCCCCAGACTTATCTAAATCTTCTGGGTTAACTCCCAATAAACCAACTTTTACCGAATTGTCATAAGAAATTACTCCACCCAAAAAGTAATCAGAACTACCAGAAATTTCCGTCAACATTTGCCCCAGTCCACCACCAGTGCAAGATTCTGCTACTGATAAAGTTTCCCCTGATGACCGCAATAACTCACCAACAACAGAAGCTAAAGTATCATCATCAGCACCGTAATAATCTAATCCACCTATTTCCCGAAGTTGTTTTTCAATTGGTGAAATTAAATCTGCTGACGCTGTTGAGTCAGATGCTTTAGCAGAAATTCGTAGCCTGACTTCTCCATTACCCGCATAAGGGGCGACTGTCGGGTTAGGTAAATTCAGATAAGCAGATACCTTTTCTGCTAAAATAGATTCACCAATACCCCAAAATTTTAAACTCCGACTGTAAATAATTTCCTTGCCCCAACCTTGACTTTTCAGAAAAGGTACTGCTGTTTCTGACCACATTCGGTGCATTTCGCTGGGAACACCAGGGAAGGTAAGAATTGTTAATCCAGGTCGGGGTTGCCAAATAATACCTGGTGCTGTTCCTGTAGGGTTGGGTAAAATTTCTGCACCTTGGGGAATTAATGCTTGTTTACGGTTACTAGGAGACATTACCCGACCACGTTGGGTAAATTTCTCACTTATATCTTCAATAATTGCGGCGTTTTCAACCAAAGGAACACCAAAAAAATCAGCAATGGTTTCACAGGTGAGGTCATCAGGTGTAGGGCCAAGACCACCAGTGAAAATGAGAATTTGCACTCTGGAAGCAGCAATTTCGATAACTTGCTTAATTCGTTTGGGATTATCCCCAACTACTGTTTGATAGTAGTGCGGAATTCCTAGTTGTGCTAACTGCTGGGCAAGAAATTTGGCATTGCTGTTAAGGATATCTCCTAGTAGCAATTCAGTACCGACACAAATAATTTCTGCACTCATGGGATTGGGGGCTGGGGGTGATGAGGGTGATGGGGAAGTAATTTTCCTAATTATTGACTAATGACTAATGACTAATGACTAATAACCAAAATTAGGATTGTCGAGACAGTTTCCAAACTCGCCAGATGGCAAGGCTTAATAAGGAGCTAGAAGCACAGGCGTAAGTCATACCACTGGGAATGCCAGCAATAGCTAATGCTAAACTACCTACCCACAGAGTTAAAGAATAAATAAACAACACTGTTAATCTATGGGACAAACCTACTCTTAAAAGTCTATGGTGTAAATGGCTGTGTCCATCAGCTACCCAAGGTAATTGACCCCGGCGTAGTCGGGTTAAAATGACGGCTGACATATCAACAATTGGTACTGCCAAAATCAAATATGGCAATATGACAGCTGTAAAAGCTGGAACTTTAACTAACCCAATTACACCCACAGCGGCTAAAGTGAATCCCATAAAATAGGAACCACCATCACCCATAAATATTTGGGCTGGGTTGAAGTTATAGCGGAGAAATCCTAATGCTGCACCAGCTAAGGCGGCTGCAATTAAGGCTGCTGCTGGTTGATGCATAAATAAGGATACGAAGACCATGACTACAGCGGCAATTCCAGTTACTCCAGCGGCTAGTCCGTCTAAACCATCAATCCAGTTGATAGCATTTACCATTCCTACTAGCCAAATTACTGTAATCGGTAAACTCAGCCAGTGTAAATTAACTATGCCGATTGTGGGAATGGTAACAAAATCTATGCTGACTCCTGCTTTCCATGCACCAGCTGCCACAATTATTTGTATCAACAGGCGTACTAAGGGGGATAGGTTTAATAAATCGTCTGTTAAACCAATGAGAAAAAAGCCTACACCACCTAGTATGACACCGTAAACTTGCCATTCTTTGTCCGGTGGCAGATTTGCGAAACCCCCCAACCAGCAGACAATTAACAGGGATATGAATGTACCGGCAAAGATAGAAACTCCTCCCAGGCGTACCATCGGACGTTGATGAACTTTTCTGCCTCCAGGTTTATCTAAATGTCCGCTTTTGATGCCAATTTTTTTGACATCGGGTATAGTCCACAGAACGACTATGGCGGCTATAAGGAAGGCAATCAGATGATAAATCTGAGCAGGCATCGGTATTTTTTAATAAGTATTTCTTATGAGAAAATTTGTTTGTGTGAGAGCGATTTCTATCTATATGTACTACATTTGGGACATTTATCAGCATCACAATATTTCAGAATAGCGATTTTAGAATTTAGATTTGACATAATAATTCAAAATCCCAAATCTAAATTCTAAAATCGCTTACGCTAGAACTGGCTGGGGAATTTCTAAATGAGGATACAAGGGGAAGCGATTGCACAATGATGCAACTCGTTGCTTACAATCCTTGGCTACTTTATCTGAATCTGGGTCAAGTAAGCGATCGCTAATAATATCACCAATTTCCCTAAATTCTGTTGCACCTAAACCCCTTGTTGTCATTGCCGGTGAACCTAGTCTGAGACCACTGGTAATAAATGGTGATTCTGGATCAAAAGGTACAGTATTTTTATTAGCAGTAATATTCACACCGCTAAGTAGCTGATCAGCTTTATTACCGGTCATGTCGATAGAACGTAAATCTACTAATATTAAATGATTATCAGTCCCATCTGATACTAGCTTTAACCCCCTATTTTGTAGTTGGGTAGCCAAAGCGCGAGCATTTTCAATTACTTCACCAGAATAGGTTGTAAACTCTGGCTTGAGAGCTTCACCAAAAGCTACTGCTTTACCAGCAATAACGTGTTCTAATGGCCCTCCTTGAGTGCCAGGGAAAACTGATTTATCCAGCTTTTTACCCAGTTCTGGATCAGGGGTTAAAATCAAACCTCCTCTGGGACCCCGTAAAGTTTTGTGAGTTGTTGTTGTTACTACATCACAATAAGGAAGCGGGTTGGGATGATGTCCTGTAGCCACTAAGCCCGCAACATGAGCAATATCTGCAAGCAGGTAAGCACCTATTTCATTAGCAATGCTGCGGAATTTTTCAAAGTTTATAATCCGGGGATAAGCTGAATAGCCACAAATTAATAGCTTAGGACGTTCTTTCAGGGCTAAATCACGGATTTGGTCATAGTCCAGTTGTTCTGTTTCCCTACTCACGCCATAGTGACGTACTTTAAACCACTTACCGGAAACATTAACTGGTGAACCATGGGTCAGGTGTCCACCGTGTGACAAGTCCATGCCCATAATTGTGTCCCCTGGTTCTAACAAAGTTAGAAACACAGCAAAGTTAGCTTGTGCGCCAGAATGGGGTTGAACGTTAGCATGAGCAGCACCAAATAACTGTTTAGCTCTGTCAATGGCTATTTGCTCAATTTTGTCAACGAATTCACAACCGCCATAATAGCGTTTACCTGGTAAGCCTTCTGCATACTTATTGGTTAATACAGAGCCTTGAGCCGCTAATACAGCAGCCGAGGTGAAGTTCTCACTGGCAATTAACTCTAAGTGGTCACGTTGACGCTGTAGTTCTTGGTTAATTAACTCGCTAACAGCAGAATCGGCGGATTTAAGTAGGTCTGAGTTGTTATTATTCACATTATTTATCCTTGTAGAGATTGGTGAAACTTGAGATTTTTTCAGTAGAGTATTAACTGTGTTATAACTCTTCTTTTAACTTTCTTGACTCTTGACCTCATTATTCAGCGCCAAGCCAATCAATATTTTCATGTATCAGCAACCTGTTTGTGAATGCTTGACGACACAAAACTGTTAAAGAGATAGATAAAAATGCCATTTTTATCTATCTCTTTAACAGTGTTACCTATTTTTAATTATGTGTCTTTCTACTAATCGCATTCTGACTCCAGGCATCTAACAATACACTCTGTTTTTTGTTTTCTCCGATGCAAACCGTAAATTCTTGCACAAAAACTAGTAATGATTGACACAAAATCTTTTAAGATATCTTCTGTTTCCTCTTCGGCAATATTTACTACTTTAATATCTTTGCCTTCTTTATTCAGTAAGAATTTTAGATAATTGAAACCTATTCTAGTTAAACGGTCTTTGTGTTCTACCACTATCTGATGATAGTTGTCTTGAAGTCATGTTATTAGTTTTTTCGATTATCGTTTACTCCACTCCCTACTTCTTTGACAACTCCTGTAATTTGATAACCTTTGGCTTCACAATATTTTTTCAATCTTTACTATTTGGCTATCACGGTTAGATTTATTTTCTGCGCTAGAAACACGAGCATAGATAACTACGCCTTCAACAGTTTTGTTTGTGTCTACAATTACTGTACCTGTTGGTAGTTGGGAAGCTTTCAGTTCTACCCTTTTCCACTTTCCACATTATCCAGGCAGTGTGGTAACTTATTCCTTTCGATTTGGCATCGTCAGATAATTTCATTCTCTTAGTCAAGACCTTAGCCAAAATAAAAGGCTACAAAAGTTTTGGCCAAATCGGCAAAATTAAACACACATAAGCGTTTCGCTTAAAAGCTAGTTTGGAATGTCAAACCCTTATACTGCAGTTAATGCGTTAAAAAACACTTCTAGGAAACCTGGAAGTAATTTTTAACACTGATTGTTTTTGACAAGCCTCAAAGAAATGGGAGTTAATGGTTAAAGCATCATGAACTCACCCTCCTATTTCTCCTATTCTGGAGACGGTATTGCTTAGTATAACACAATTTATTATATCTGAATATATTTGACTATATTTATTTTTTTGTGATTTAAGTTATATACCAGATACTAGCTTTTTATATTCTGCCTGTAAATAACCAATTATGAAAATCTCAGTATTAATTTTGACTAACAAGAATAAATATCTGAAAAATATATAATATACAATGAATCAAAGTAGCCAATAGCAAATTTTTGCTATTGGCTACGTTTCTAGCTTGATGCTAAAAGTAAATATCAATGGAGGTGGATTTCTTGGCTTTCTTGTCCACAGCAAATTACCAAAATTGACAAAGTTCAGATAGCACACAGATTGAAAGCTCCCTTGCAGTATATACTCATATCCTCCCTGGGATGAAATGTGGGCGCAAATGAGGATTTAGAGGAGGTATTTGGATGCTAGTCATTTTAATGGATGATCAAATCTTTACTCCTGAGCAGGTTTGGCAATCTTGTGTGTTCGCTAGTAACAGTGGAGAGCCTCGCTGCCATGGCGGTCAACTGCACTTTGGTCAAGCTATTCGGAAATTTGCTGAACAGCGGTCAGAACAGTATGAGTGTGTGATGGGTTTTCGCATTGCCCATAATAAAGTAATCTAATTTTCTAGCAATATCAAGCAATTGCGTTATCCTATGGTCAAATAGCTATTGAAATTTAGCCATAGGAGAATTTACTATGTCTTGGCGCGGATCGATAACTGTTCCTGACCGAATTTTCGCTTGTTTGCCATATTTGCTACCTTTAATTGACAGTCTGGTCTTTAGTAGCTCTTTGCTTCAACAGTTTCCTGTATTGGCAATTCTGCTTCTACCACTGCAACCAGTGCAAAAAATTTACGCTGGTCTAGGGCAAATTGGTCAAATAATCGTGTTCTTTGCCGTGTTCATCTTGGTGGTGAGAAACGAAAAAGTTAGTCATTTCATTCGTTTTAACACAATGCAGGCAATTCTTTTAGATATTGTGATATTTTTATGTTCCATTCTACTGCGAATTTTAACTCCGATTCCTGGTACTGGTTTTGCCATAGAAACTCTGGCCAATACTATATTTTTAGGTATTGTGGCATCTGTTGTTTATTCTGTGTTCCAGTCTCTGATGGGACGCTATGCGGAAATTCCAGCAATTTCTGATGCTGTTTATCTGCAAGTGCGTTAGAGGTTAACGGGTTATCACACTATTTTCTAGGCGACCAATACCTTCTATTTCTACTCGAACGAGATCGCCTAGGTTTAATGGCCCCACCCCAAATGGTGTACCTGTTAGCACGACATCCCCAGGTAATAGTGTCATCACTTGACTAATATAAGACACTAAAAAATCTGGCGAGAAAACCATCTGATCAATACAGGCAGATTGGACTGGATGGGGGTCGTCATTTAAAAAGGTCTGCAATCTGGCTCCTGGATTTAATTCTCGGACAATCCAAGGGCCTAAAGGACAGAATGTATCAAAACCTTTGGCTCGTGTCCATTGAGCATCTTTTTTTTGTAAATCCCTGGCTGTGACATCATTGGCTATGGTGTAACCCCAAATTTTGGTTTGGGCTTCTTCTGGTGTACAGTCACAGGTGCGCTCGCCGATTACCAATGCTAACTCGCCTTCATAGTCTACTCTTTGCGACTGCGGAGGATACTTAATTTCTCTTTCCGAAGCAATTACAGATGTAGGCGGTTTGAAGAATATCAATGGTTCAGCAGGTACAGAAGTTCCCATCTCTGCTGCATGGTCAGCATAATTCTTACCTACCGCCACAATTTTGGAAGGAGAACAAGGAGCCAGAATTTGGTATTTGTCTGGTTCCAAAATTAAATCACTGGGTTGACCATCCAACCAAGGTGGAGCATCTAGAACTTCCACGTTGAATGATAGTTGCAGCAACCCATAGTAAATTGTGCCTTCTTGACTCTTAACTCGCACATAGCGTTGCGCCATAACCTTGATGAATATCCTTAAAAGATCCAAATTTCGGTTGATTTGGCTTAATGATTTAAATTGAAAACTGGTAAGATTATAGGATAAATGCTAAAAATTCTATCAAAAACCCCAAGCCTAAAGGCGGGAGCTTGAAAAGCCCTCATCTGACCAGACTAAGTACCTTGGGAACTACGTTTAGAGGCCAGAGTTCAAGACGTTTAACTCCAGAACTCCAGGGATTAAAACTAGCATCAAAGTTTATCTTGCTGTTAATTGTGTTAATATAGTATTCCTTGTTGCTTCAGATGTTAATTTGTACCAGCAGTGTTTAGATAATACCTGTATACAGTAGCATCAGCAGCCTTTTTGTCCATAAGGTGACTAGAAATATATGACGACCGTTTACGAGACAATGTACATTCTCCGTCCTGATTTGGGAGATGAGCAAGTAGAGCAAGCTGTTGCTAAATATCAGAACTTATTAACTGAGCAAGGCGCTCAGAATATCGAAGTTCAAAATCGAGGTAAACGTCGTCTTGCTTATGAAATCAATCGGCATCGTGACGGTATCTACATCCAATTTAACTATACAGCCCTAGCAACTGCGATCACACCCGTAGAACGTGCCATGAGACTTAGTGAAGAAGTAATTCGCTACATGACAACTAAGCAAGTAGTGCGTGAAGATAAAACAGCTAAAGAAGCTGTAACAGCCTAAAAACTGCTAAGTGGGGAATTCCTTAATAATTCCTCACTAAAAGCCTACCAATATTTTTTCTATCACAGACATATTGCTTGCTATACATTAACATTTAAGACTTCAAACGCCAATTATCAGTAATTTTTAAATAAATTTGCATATTTGAACAGTTGTCAATTTCTCTTAATTGCGGTATGTTTTTCATAAAATAGTGCAGTAAGTGTTTTTGCCCTAACTTATGATGTATAGGAAAAAACAGTTAAGCATAAATCATGAATTTATTTTACAGACTATTATCGCAATCATACTTAAGAGATGTAAGCCACTGTGAGCCAATCTGACACCCCCAATATCCAAGCTATATCAACTGAAGTATCGCAGTTGCGTCAAGAGTTGCAACTTAGAGACCAATTAGTGCAACAGTTATCTCAAGAACTGTTCCGTCTGGTAAAGGGAAATACCAGTTTTATCCCTCAACGGTCTGAAACCCAGTGCGATTTAAGTCAATTAGAAGCTTTAAGAGAACAACTTCAAGCTGTCGAACAGCAAGTAACTTTCTATCAAGAGCAAATTACATCTCGTGACTCGGAAATTCACCAATTGCGACAATCAGTTCAAGAACTCACTGATCGTAGTCGCATGTTGGAGCAAGTAGTCCAAGAATTACCGCAAATTTACCGTCGGAAATTTGAGGAAAGGATGACTCCAGTGAGAGATAAAGTAGCAATGCTACAGCGAGAAAATCGCCAACTACAGGCTGAACTACAAAGTGTAAGTTATCGGTTAGCACTAAAAACACGGCAAGCAAGTCATAGTGGTATAGACTTACCAAATTTCTCTAGTTCTATATCTGGACAAAGCAGTATATCTGCTCCTCAAAATGCCTAAATTTACGACAGGGAACAAGAGGTTGGAAATGATATTTTGTATCCCTGACGCAAACAATTTTCAATTTTTTCAATTTTGAATTTTATTAGTTGCATTTTTAAAACCTAGTTGCTAAACCTCTAGTTACCCTAGTACGGCACGGCGTAAATAAACCACCCATTTAAAATTGTTCAAAACCTGACATCATAGTCATTTTGAATCTTGAATTCGGCGTGTTACTAGAGCTTTTTTAGGTCAAATAGAGATTTAGCTTCCTAGATCCAGAATTTAAAAGGTAATCATATTGGGTAATTTGCTAACAAAGTGAAAAAATCAAAGATGTTGTTTAACCTGGCTAATTTTTTCTGAGAAAAATCGGGATTTAGCCTGCTTTTACTAGACTTTGCTCATTGAAGCTAGAAAATATGTCTTCGTAATTGTTAACTATCTCAAACACTGAATCTAGATGAGTAAGTTCCAAAATTAATCTTACAGGAGCATGGACATTGCAAAGAACCAAACGACAACCTATTTGACGCACCGTTTTTAGTGCTTGAACAAGAGGAACTAAACCAGAACTATCCATAAAATCAACTTCTGCTAGATCAATAACCCAAAGCTGGTTAGGCAGGGGGGTTACTCCAGCCATCTCTTTGCTCAAGGCCGTACCAACTTCTAAGTCTATACTTGCTTGTGGTTTGAACAAAATAACCTGGCGTTCTTGTGTAAGAGTCATAAATTTAACTGGGTAGTTGAACTGGGCATTTGAAACCTTAAAAGAAGGGATACTACATCACTACTGATTAAGTTATAACAGTGTAATTACTGTTTTCAGCCGATTCTTCGGGACCTAATGCAATTATAGTTGATACGATCTGATACAGAAATGACAACGTATAATTTTTGATAGATAAATCCAGTATAAGCATTAATGCTTCAGTATTTCCGTAGGGAATTTAACTCTTCTGAAATTTTTATAACTTTTATATATTTTTATAACTTTTTTATAAGAAAACCTGAGTAGTGCAGAGCAAACAGAAAACAAATGATTTTTTGTCGCATTTTGATTGACACTCTCACCATAAACAAGCCAAGATATACTAAACGTAAAAATTTGTAAAGTCGGCGGTGCTGGATGTCTTTTGAGCTAATTTCACTAGAAAACATCCAAGATTTTGCTCAATCCTACGGTTATTGGGCAATTTTTCTGGGGATTTTGCTAGAGAATTTGGGCATTCCTCTTCCCGGTGAAACTGTGACTCTAGTAGGAGGTTTCTTAGCTGGTAGTGATGAACTTAATTACTGGCTTGTTCTGGGTGACGCTGTTACAGGTGCTGTAATTGGCGGTAATTGCGGTTATTGGATTGGTAGGGTTGGTGGTTGGCCTTTCCTACTACAAGTTGGAAAGATATTCCGCATATCTGAAGCACGACTATTAAGTATTAAAGATCAATTTAGTGAAAATGCTGCTAAAGCTGTATTTTTTGGTCGCTTTTTCGCCTTACTGAGGATTTTTGCATCGCCACTTGCTGGTATAGCTGAAATGCCCTTTGGGAAATTCTTGGTATATAATTTAGCAGGGGCAACTGCCTGGGCTGGTGTAATGGTGACGTTAGCTTTCTTTGCTGGCAGAATTGTTTCCCTAGAACAATTAGTTGCTTGGGTAAGTCAATTTGCTATTTTGGCGTTACTTATTCTAGTGGTTGTGATTGTTGTGCCTATTTGGTGGGAATCCCGCCAAGTTAAGCATCAAACTGGGGACTAGGGACTGGGCACTGGGGAGCAGGGGAGAAAAATATTCTCCCCTGCTCCTCTGCTTTTTATTTGTTGCTCTGCGCCCAAATGCGGGTAGGTAGACCCCAAACGTAGATAAACCCTTCTGCAGCTTTGTGATTGAATTGATCTTCTGCTCCGTAGGTTGCTAAATCAGGAGTGTAAAGGGAATTATCACTCCAGCGACCAACTATGGTGGCGTTACCTTTGAAAAGTTTTAACCGCACAACACCAGAAACTTGCTGTTGTGTTTGTTGAATAAAGGCATCTAAGGCAGCTTTGAGAGGGCTGTACCAAAGTCCATTGTATACAGTTTTGGTGTAAGTTTCTTCAATGCCCCGTTTATACTGAGTAACATCTGCTGTTAAGGTCAGGCTTTCTAAATCGCGGTGGGCGTTGATGAGAACTACCATTGCAGGTGATTCGTAGATTTCCCGTGATTTGATACCTACTAAGCGGTTTTCAATGATGTCAATCCGCCCAATACCGTGATTTCCTATGATTTGATTGAGTTGTTCAATTAATTCAACAGGGTTTTTGGACGTACCGTTGATGGTCGTAGGAATACCTCTTTGGAAGCCAATTTCTAGATATTCTGGTTCCTTAGGAGTATCTGCTATGGCTTTGGTCATTTCATAGATTTCTTCTGGTGGCTCATTTGCTGGATCTTCCAACGTACCAGCTTCAATACTGCGACCAAGCAGGTTTTTATCTATACTGAAGGGAGAGGATTTTTTCACGGGTGCAGGAATACCAAATTGTTCACCGTAAGCTATGGTTTGTTCTCGACTCATTCCCCATTCTCTAGCTGGGGCAAGAATTTTCAGATTGGGATTGAGGGCTGTACAGGAAATATCAAAACGTACTTGGTCGTTACCTTTACCTGTGCAACCGTGAGCGATCGCATCAGCACCGTATTTTTGAGCTGTTTCTACCAGAATCTGAGCAATTAACGGTCTAGCTAGGGCTGTTCCTAGAGGATAGCGATTTTCATACAGAGCATTGGCTTGAATTGCGGGAAATGCATACTCTGTCACGAAACTCTTTTTCACATCCGCTACCAGGGATTCACTTGCACCAGATTTGAGAGCTTTTTCTCGCACTAGTTCTAATTCATCTCCCTGACCTAAATCTGCTGCTAGGGTAATTACCTCTTCAACTCCCCACTCTTTTTTCAAGTAGGGTATACAAACAGAAGTATCAACTCCACCAGAATATGCTAATACAACCTTTTTGGCGCGACCCATCAGTTTCTCCAGTTGGGAAAACAAACAATGAGTCATTATTATATCTGACTAGACAGTATATATTTTCATGATGCAACAGCCATGTAGTTAAAAATTCTCAATTCCAAATCAGGAAACCGTGACCTGGTAATATTTGTCATATTCTAAGAATATAAGTAATTGCATTTTGGGTGAAACTGTGTTTTTTAGTGTTGTAATTCCAACTTATAATCGCCTACCGATTTTGCAAAAATGCCTGCGTGCTTTGGAGTCACAGCAATTGAGAGATGATAACCTTATTCAAGGTTATGAGGTGGTTTTGGTCGATGATGGTTCTACTGATCAGACTTTGAACTGGTTAGCACAACATAAAGAAGAGTTTCCTCATGTACGTTGTTTTGAACAAGATCATGCTGGACCTGCTGCGGCGCGAAATTTGGGAGTAGAACAAGCACTGGGAGACATGATTATTTTTATTGATAGTGATTTGGTGGTTCTGTCTAATTTCTTGGAAGCTCATACAGATGCTTTAATACAAGGAAGAGAGAAATTAGGAAGCGACAGCTTTTTTACCTATGGTGCTGTAATTAATACCTGTAATTTCGAAAATCCTACTTCAGAACCTTATAAAATCACAGATTTCTCTGCGGCTTTTTTTGCTACGGGTAATGTGGCGATTCCCAAACATTGGTTAGAAAAAGCAGGTTTATTTGATACTGGGTTTCAACTTTATGGGTGGGAAGATTTAGAGTTAGGTGTGAGATTAAAGAATTTAGGTTTACAGTTGATTAAATGTCCTGAAGCTGTTGGTTATCATTGGCATCCAGCATTTAGTTTACACCAAATAACTAAATTAATTGAGCAAGAAATTCAACGGGGAAGGATGGGAGTTTTGTTCTATCAAAAACATCCGACTTGGGAAGTAAAAATGATGATTCAAATGACTTTGTTTCATCGTTTATTTTGGGGAATTCTTTCTTTAAATGGGTTTTTGAATGAAAAAACGATGGCTCCATTTTTGCAGTGGTTAATTAATTTTGGTAAGCCGCAGTTGGCATTGGAAATTGCGCGGATTTTTTTGAATTGGTATAATGTGAAGGGTGTTTATCAGGCTTATGCTGAGATTCAAGACCAATAATTTTTTTTTCGGGCAAAGTTGCAGAGGAGCAAAAGCTCAGAGGCAAGAACGATATAATGAAATCATACAAATGAGCAGGGTTTGATTATGCAAACACCGCAAATTGAAGAGGCACAGTTACAATAAGGTGAAAATCTTTATGAAAGGGATTTTTATTTTTATGCTCAGACTCAACAACAGGTTAATGTGTTACTCCATCAACAATGGAATCAGCTTGATATTATAAATTTGCCGGAGGAGATTTTATCTTTGGGGAGAAGGGAATGTCAAGAATTGAGAAATCGTCTGGGGATTTTACTTGGGAGGATCGAGTGTTAACAGAAAGACTCAAATAGGAAGCAAACCATTGAGATAAGCACAAGGAAGGGAAAGGATTTGGTAGACACTTTCAACATTCCACTGTGGGCCAGAAATTTTAATCCTTGCTCCAATGTGTTTAATAGCAGATTCGACAGATCCAGAACCAATAGAACACAGTTGTTCAGCTTGGTAGTAGGTGTAGTTAATA
>ERZ1034409.54-NODE-54-length-50812-cov-24.038418_pt1 | contig 50812 bp, 57 predicted proteins | sample MGYA00520610_ERZ1034409 | MGnify/ENA primary metagenome ERZ1034409 (study PRJEB33736, sample SAMEA104288480) | Azolla microphylla | place: Ecuador | collected 1982 | study: EMG produced TPA metagenomics assembly of the PRJEB19522 data set (Is there foul play in the... | reverse complement strand
CCTTGGCTCTTTCCTCATCTTAACACTATGGAAAGCCAGATACAGACTCCTTTGTAAATTTTCGGACCTCTCTCTTGTAAATTTAGCAGCATTGCCACAGGAGCAAAAGTCTTCTTTGAGAGCAGGGATATAAAGTTTGCAGGTATTGTATCCGACACTAAAACGTATTGGGTCACAACCACAACCCCAAAACCTCTACATAAGCCCCCTTAATACTACGCGCTCCTTCATAAGTTGCGTCGGCAAATAGGCTAAAAAAACCAAGTAAAATCACAAACTTCAAAGCTCCTGCTTTCTCTGGTATACCCTATATCTGTTAATTGCTACCTCAACAGTTAAAACACGGGATACAATGAAAAAATGCTTAAGTTTGAGCTTTCTAAAGCTGGACTAATAGTTAATCTTATTCCCTATTTACGCTGCTGTGGGAAATACTCAAATCCAAAATCCAAAGTCTAAAATCTCAAATTAATCATCTTCATATTCTGCCCAAGAATTAGGAGTCTCCGATACTGCTACCTTCAGTTTTACATCTTGTGGTAATCGCTTTTTGGTTTCAGCATAAATATATTTAGCAATCATCTCCGCAGTTGTTTCATATTCAGGTGGTAAAACTTCATTGAGAACACAGTGATCTAAACCTCCTTGAGTAACATCTTTTTTAGCCCAACGTAAGCTTCTAAAATCAGCAACCATCACGGGGTGAGGACAGTATTCTGAAGAATTTAATTGTGAAGATTTTGCTTCAATTTTGACTCTATAAGTATGACCGTGCATTCTCCCACAAGGACCGTTATAGTCCTTGATGTAGTGGGCGCTATCAAACGTAAATTCTGTTAATAATTTCCATTGTGGCATCTTAAATATCACCTATATCGGTTCGATTCATGGACTTACTTGTAAAGACAGATAAATCTTCACATTCAAAGGGAAAGTTTAACCTAAATTTGTACTGATGTGAACTCAATCTTTGCTTATCCCGTATGTCTTAGTAAGAAGATTGTAAGCATCAAAAACAAATCCAGTATATCTATGGCTAGTAGATGTATAATTTACCTGACCTTAACAGCAGCAACCAACTAATTATCAATCTACAGTTGGTGTTAACTGCTATTGAGAAACCTAAATTTACAAAACTACAACTGCTTTACATACAGGATATTGCAGGTAAATCAAGCACAAAATAGGCGTGACAACACCATTCATGAATGGAATTTTGCTCTTGACTGCTGCTGCAAGGTTTGCGTTATTTTCTCTGGGCAATTTTTTCATCAAATTTGAGGAGTACAAATGCTTGAGGTTGTTGTTGTTGCTTGGTTGTTACTGTCTTTAGGCGATTTCCTTTCAACTTTCTTTATATCATGTACCTCAGTACGTTTTTGGTAGCTTTCATTTGACAACACACCACTCTTGGAAAAAGGACTTTCGCCACTATGCTATTTTAACATTCAATTATCAGGTGCTTTTAGATGGTATTTTAGGTGCGTTACCATACTTACTGGTAGCGTTATCTTTGTGAAGATTATCTCATCTCAGTGTAATCTCCGGTTTGTTGTTGGGTCAATTTCATGTATCGTGGACACATATCAATGCTTTGGGTTGGCAAATACCTAAATTCATAACTTTGTTTTGTCAGTTGTTATTTATTACTACTCATGAAGAACATTGACTACACCATCAGAAAACTAATTTGGGTTTTGGCGATATTTTTACATTTTTTGATCAACCGGCTAAAATCCGGCTACGCTGGTTGCGCTTACTCAGACTTTATAAGAACTTGGGCTAAAAACTCTTGAAGTTGAGTTTTGAAGCTTCGCAAGAAAATTCGGACTTCTAGTAGCCATATTGTTGCAGAACAGAATCACAGATATGAGAATTTCAAGGACAAGGTATGGCAGAAAATGAACGGGACAAAATACGCCACCTATCGCTTGTCCGAGATACAGAAGGACAGCGAACTATCCCCCTGTTAGAGGCTAGGTACTCTTTGGGAAGGGATACTAGAAACGCTATTGTTCTCCGTTCTCAGTCAGTATCAAGACAGCACGCAATTTTATTGCGTGCTGTCTTGATACTGAAATAAATATGGGTTTCGGATTATTTATGGTGACTTCAAAGGGAAAAGAAGTACCAACGGCATATTTATTAATGGCACTAAACAGTTTTCTCATAACCTCCAGCATGGAGACACGGTTGCTTTTGGCAATCCCCAAGCACAAGCTAAATACTATGCTATTTCCAACTTGTCACAGGAGGCATTTGGCGCTTCTTGTTCATCTGGAGACTGGTCTGGGTTTCTTTTAGCTCAAGGAAATCCTGGTAATCATTTTGATACTCTCATTATTCATGAGACTGGCATTGAAGGATCTGGTGATGCTGTTTTAACTCGATTGGCCTCTTTTCCACAACTCATACCCAATCCAATTATCGAAATGGATTCCGAAGGAAATGTTACCTATTTGAATCCAGCAGCAAGTCGTAAGTTTCCCAGACTCAGGGAAATTGGTAAAGAACACCCAATTTTGGCAGAACTAGGGATAAATTGTTGGACAAGCTGTTTATTACTTACCATAAACTGATTTAGTTAAAACGTTTATAAGTAGAGATATTACTGAGGAAAACAAAGCAGAAGCAGAATTACGACAGCGAGATCGCTTGCTGCAAGGAGTTGCTGAAGCTGCCAATTATTTACTCGCAGAAATGAACTATGAAATAGCAATACAAAAAGCACTTGCTACCTTTGGCGCAGCTGCCAATAGCGAGCGCATCTATCTTTTTCAAAACCATCCCCATCACCTAACAGGGGACATGGCAATGAGCCTACAGTTTGAATGGACAAAAACTGGCACCCCATCATGCCAACACCTTTGGCAAAATCAGTCTTATCAAACTTCTGGGCTAGAGCGTTGGTACAATAATCTATCAATTGGACAGCCCATTAGCCGACTCCTCCAAGAGTTTCCCACCACAGAAAAACAACTCATGAGTCGAGACAAAATTCAGTCTATCCTGTTTGTACCCCTGGGATTAGACGAAGATTTTTGGGGCTACCTGGGTTTAGCAGACTGTACCTCTCAGCGTCATTGGTCAACCCATGAAAAATCTAGTCGATTGACCATGGCCGCTATTATCAGCGGCCCTCGTCAGCGTCAGCAGGTAGAAGAAGAATTCGTTACCAAGCCCTGCATGACCTACTTACCAGTTTGCCCAATCCCTTGCAGTTTAACGATCTACTTACCAAAGCAATAGATCAAGCAATTGAAGATTAAGAGCAAAACTGTCTAGCTGTCATGTTCCTCGATCTAGATCGTTTCAGAATCATCAATGACACCTTGGGACACACACTAGGAGACGAATTATTACAAAACGTTGCCCAAAGAATCCGACACTCCGTGAGATTAGGAGACATTATTGCTCGTTGGGGAGGTGATGAGTTTACCCTCCTACTCCCTCAAATCTCTAATAGCGAAGAAGTTATCCAGGCATCTACGAGAATTTTAGCAGCCTTGGAAAATCGCTTTTATTTGCACGGACACGAACTTTAGATAAGTGCCAGTCTGGGCATAGCCATGGTCAATGAACAAGGTCCTAATGCTGAAACCCTAATCCAGCATGCAGATGCCGCTTTATACTACGCCAAAGACGAAGGCAGAAATAACTACCAGTTTTATAGAAAATCCCTGAGTACAAAAACTCCTGAACTCTTGAGTTTAGATAAAAGCTTACGCCATGCTCTAGAACGAGAAGAATTTCTCGTGTATTACCAGCCACGGGTTAACATCATCACAGAAGAAATTACTGGCATGGAAGCTCTATTGCGCTGGTATCACCCAGAAATGGGAATCGTTGCTCCCAGCGTGTTTATTCCTTTAGCAGAAGCTAGTGGATTAATTATCCCCATCGGTCAATGGGTACTTAAACAAGCCTGTGCTCAAAATAAAGCTTGGGAAAATGCAGGTTTCCCACCCATGACGGTGGCAGTAAACCTTTCAATCAAGCAGTTTCGCCAACCCAAACTGGTGGAAATAGTAGCAGGGATTTTACACGTAAGAGATCTTGATCTGCAATTTTTGGAGTTAGAAATTACAGAAACAACTGCCATTCAAGATATATAATTTACCACAACTGTACCGAAACATTTAGAGGCCATGGGTGTACTCATTTCCATAGATGATTTTGGTACAGGTCATTCTTCTCGTCACCGTCTACAGGTTTTACCACTCCACAATCTAAAAATCGACAAGTCTTTTGTCAGCGAACTGACCACAGATGATAAAGTAGCTCATATCATCAAGGCTATAGTTGACTTAGGAAGGAGTTTAGGTTTAAAGCTGACTTCTGAGGGAGTAGAAAAACCTGAAGAACTAAATTTCTTGAGGTCGATTAATTGTGATGACGTGCGTGCAAGGATATCTGTTCTATAAACCGCTGTCTATCCAACAAGTAACAGAACTGATTTCCAATAAAAAAATGGTGAATTGTAGGGCTATATATAGTAGTCTGTCAACCCAAAAGTGACGGGTGAAGGTAAGCAGGGGAAGCAGGGGAAGAAGAGAAATTTTTTTCCTGTCATTACCTGTCAAAGACATTTTGACAGGTAATGACAGCACGGCGTAAATAAACCAACCATTCCCAATCTCTGAAAAGCTCATAACGTATACATTTTGAATTTTTTTGGGGCAGCCTGCTGGAACCAATATTTTGTTAGCTTAGCTCTTCTGAAAGAAGGATTTTGAATTCACGGCGGTACTAGTAGGGGGAAAGAACAACCTTTACCCTTGCCTTAACAAGTCTAATTACTTTTCTCAGAGGAAATACTATGGATCGTTCAAAAATAGTTGCAATTATTACAGGTGCAATTTCTATTCTTTTAGCTATTGCCTATCTTATTATTGTCCAAATCCTCGATTATCGTGATATGCAGCCAGCCCCTATTATGCAAATAATTTTAGATTTGGGCATTGGGCATTGGGCATTGGGCATTGGGCATTGGGCATTGGGCATTGGGCATTGAAAATTACTTTTTTATCCTTCTAGAACTCCTGACTCGTGAGTCCTGAATTCTTACAACTAATTTCTCAAACATTCTGACTCCTGACTCCTGACTCCTGACACTCCTTCTATAGCCATAGAGTTTTATCAATATTATTTATTCGATAATCCAATCCATAGAACTATAAGAATAAATTAGAGGAAATATCGTGTATTTATCTAATCAACTAATTCCCTTTTGGTACAAATAACGGTAAGCTATAGCTAACAATATTAAGCAAAGATAAATTTGCCGTATTTTCACCACTAGAATCTACTTTTCATAACTAGAATCTACAGGGATCAACCAAAAATAGATTTCTGTTAGAAATTTTTCATACCAAATATAGAGGTAAATTCATGTTTGAATCCTTCCTAGAGACCGTTTGGTTGGTCCCTTGCTATGCTTTATTAGGTGGTATTTTAGCCTTGCCTTGGTCGCCGGGAGTTATTCGGCGCACAGGGCCAAGACCAGCTGGTTACGTCAATTTAATTATGACGTTATTATCTTTTGTGCATTCCGTTTTGGCGTTCACCGCCATTTGGAATCAACCAGCAAAACAAGTATTAATACCTTGGCTATCCACCGCTGGTTTAAACCTGACTATCAATGTAGAAATATCTGCCATCACGGTAGGTGCATTAATTGTGATTACAGGTTTAAATTTCCTAGCCCAAATATATGCTGTGGGCTACATGGAAATGGATTGGGGGTGGGGACGTTTCTATTCTTTACTAGGATTATTTGAAGCTGGTTTATCTGCCTTAGCTTTATGTAACAACCTGTTCTTTAGTTATGTAATCCTGGAAATTCTCACTTTAGGAACCTACTTATTAGTGGGTTTATGGTTTAGTCAACCCCTGGTTGTGAGTGGTGCGCGAGATGCGTTTTTAACCAAGCGGGTTGGGGACTTGTTCTTGCTAATGGGAGTTCTGGGACTTTGGACTTTAGCCGGAACTTGGGACTATCAAGATTTAGCAATATGGGCGCAAACTGCGAAACTAGACCCCACAATTATTACCTTAGTTTGTTTAGCATTAATTGCCGGTCCCATGGGTAAATGCGCCCAGTTCCCCTTACATCTATGGTTAGATGAAGCCATGGAAGGGCCTGTTCCCAGTACGATTTTGCGGAACTCAGTGGTAGTAGCCAGTGGTGCATGGGTGCTGATTAAATTACAACCTGTGTTTAGTTTGTCCCCTGTAGCTTCTTCTGCCATGGTGGCCATTGGTGCAGTCACAGCTATTGGTGGTTCATTAATTGCGATCGCTCAAGTTGACATCAAACGCTGTTTATCCTATTCTGTCAGTGCTTACATGGGATTGGTTTTTATCGCGGTAGGTACACAACAAGATGACGCAGCATTATTATTAGTCCTCACTCACGCCATCTCTGCTCCACTTTTAGTCATGAGTACAGGTGGTATTGTTTGGAATAGCGTCACCCAAGATGTTACCCAACTCGGTGGTTTATGGTCACGTCGTCCCATTTCCAGTTTAGCATTTATTGTCGGGACATTAGGTTTAATTGGTTTCCCCCCTCTAGGCAGTTTTTGGGCATTAATGGAATTAGCTGATGGATTATGGGGAACACACCCTTGGTTAGTAGGCATTGTTATTGGTGTTAACGCTTTAACCGCCTTTAGTTTAACCAGAGAATTCGGTTTAATCTTTGCTGGTAAACCTAAACAAATGAGTGAACGTTCACCAGAAGCCATTTGGTTGATGGTTTTACCAATGATGGTTTTATTTGGCTTGGTTTTACATCTGCCTTTACTGTTGCAAAGTTTATCTTTATTACCAAATTGGGCAATCTTAAATAAAGATGTAGCACTACTTTTAATTTGGTCTAGTATCTTCGGTTGCAGTATTGGTGGCGTAATTTATATAGGCAACATTTCTAAACCAGTCCACTTACCCTGGCAGGGTTTACAAGACTTACTTGCTTATGATTTTTACACACCTAAACTTTATAAAATCACCATCATTTTTGGAGTAGCTCAACTTGCCAAATTAGCCGATATAGTGGATATATTTGTTGTAGATGGCATAGTTAACTTTGTCGGTTTATTCTCCCTACTAGGTGGTGAAGGCTTAAAGTACAGCACCAATGGACAAACCCAATTTTACGCCTTCACTGTTTTATTAGGTGTGGGAGTTTTAGGTGCTTGGGTAACATGGCCTTTCTGGGGTGTGCAGTTCATAGATTTAGTTTTTTAAACACCTATAATTTAGATTGGTAATCCCAATCTACAATAAGAACTGACGTTTTAGTTGTAAAAAATCTAGTGAATACCAAACATCGAAACAAAAATCTTTCCAGAAGAAATTTACTGCAATTAGGCACAGGTTTAATTGGCGCAGGAGTCGCTGTAGGAGTTGGTTCAAACTTAGTTCAACCTGAAGTTGCCACCCCACACAATATTACTGAACCCGACGAGGCACTACAGGCATTACTGGATGGTAACGACAGATTTGCCAGCAGAAAACGCCGCTATGGACACCAAAGTTATTCACGATTACAGGAAGTTGCCAAAGGTCAAAAACCCTTTGCTTCTATTCTAGGTTGTGCAGATTCAAGAGTACCTTCAGAAATAGTTTTTGACCAGGGTTTAGGTGATTTATTTGTCTGTCGTATTGCTGGTAATGTTGCTACATCAGAAGAAATTGGCAGTCTAGAATATGGGAGTTTAGTATTAGGAGTAAAAGTGATTATGGTACTAGGACATGAAAGATGTGGTGCTGTAAGTGCCACGGTTAAAGGCGAAGAAGTACCAGGACAAATTGGTAGCTTATTACAGGCAATTAAGCCCGGAGTGGAAAAATCTAAAGAACAACCAGGAGATAAATTAGAAAACGCCTGTAAAGCTAATATCCTGGTGCAAATTGAGAAATTGAAATCATCACCAGTGCTATCGGAATTAATCAAGTCTAATAAACTCAAAATAGTAGGCGGTTATTACGACTTAGATAGTGGTAAAGTTACCTTAGTAAGTTAATTCATTTAACTCAATTGGTAAAAGGTTTTTTGAATAAAACAACCTTTTACCCATTAGTAATCACCAATTACCAATTACCAATTACCAATTACCAATTATGCTCAGTGTTTTAATTTGGTTGCCAATTATTGGCGCTGCTATTATCGGGCTGTTGCCAAATACAATCATTCCTAAAAATACAATTAGACTAGTATCCTTAACTCTGTCATTTTTGGTTCTGTTGTGGAACGGTTTCATTCTCCTCAAATTTGATCTCAAAACTCCAGGAATGCAATTTCAGGAATATTTACCTTGGAATGAAGGCTTGGGTTTAAGCTATCAACTAGGAGTTGATGGGCTATCAATATTAATGTTGGTATTAAACAGCTTCTTAACTTGGATAGCTATTTACAGCAGCAGCCAAAATACCGAACGTCCTCGGTTATTCCATTCCATGATTTTATTAGTCAGTGGAGGCGTTGCTGGTGCTTTCTTGGCGGAAAATTTACTGCTATTCTTCCTATTTTACGAATTGGAATTAATTCCCTTCTACTTATTAATTTCCATTTGGGGAGGAGAAAAACGCGCCTATGCTGGTATGAAATTTTTGATTTATACCGCAGTTTCCGGGGCGTTAATTTTAGCAACATTCCTGGGTATAGTGTGGTTAAGTGGTTCTCGTAGTTTTGCAATGGATGGTATTTTCACCCAAAACCTTTCTGCAGGAATCCAGCTACTGTTATTGGTGGGAATAATTCTAGGTTTTGGTATCAAAATTCCTTTAATTCCTTTCCATACTTGGCTACCTGATGCTTACGTTGAAGCTTCTGCACCTATCACCATTTTATTAGGTGGTGTGTTAGCTAAATTAGGAACGTATGGACTATTGCGGTTTGGGTTAGGTTTATTTCCCCAAGCTTGGAATGTGGTTGCACCAACATTAGCGACATGGGGTGCTATCACTGCAATTTATGGGGCAGTAATAGCGATCGCTCAAAAAGACATCAAGCGCATGGTAGCATATAGTTCCATCGGACACATGGGCTATATTCTCCTAGCCGCAGCTTCTAGCACCGACCTTGCCCTAGTTGGTGCCGTAGCCCAAATGTTCAGTCATGGTATTATTTTAGCCATCCTCTTCCACCTAGTAGGAATTGTAGAAGCCAAAGTTGGCACAAGAGAACTAGACAAACTCAACGGCTTAATGAGTCCTATACGTGGATTACCCCTCATCAGCGCCTTACTAGTTCTCGGAGGCATGGCCAGCGCCGGTATTCCAGGTTTAACAGGCTTTATCGCTGAATTTATCGTTTTCCAAGGTAGTTTTACCAGCTTCCCCATACCAACATTATTGTGCGTAGCCTCTTCCGGTTTAACAGCAGTTTACTTCGTCATTCTCCTCAACCGTACCTGTTTCGGTAGACTCAATAACGATTTAGGCTATTATCCTAGAGTCATCTGGGATGAAAAAATACCAGCCTTAATTTTGGCATCCCTCATCATTTTCTTAGGAGTACAACCCACCTGGTTAGTACGTTGGAGTGAAACCACAACCACAGCAATGATAGCAGCTATTCCTGAAAAAACGGTAATCTCACAAGTGGCATTGAAGTAATAGAAGAAGGAGTTCAGTAGGAAAAAATATAGCAACCTCAGAAATATTTTTCACGCCTTAAAAATTCGTCAAGATTTACAAAATAGTCCTACTTCCTAACTTAATCAAAATGCTACAAACGTCAGATAAACCAACAACCAAACTACCACCATCCAACCACGAATTCGCAGAAATAATTCATCGTCTAGAAGCTGGTGGTTCAATGCTGCCAGATACACCGGAAAACTTAATGCAAATCATCGGTATTTATAAAGCTTATGCTGTACCAATGGACTTCTACTGGCGCGACTTACTTTATATTGCAGAAAGAGTATTTTTAAATCCCCTTCCTGCTTTTAAATACTTCTTACCACAAGAATATTTAGACCTGCATAACCATTACGCTGGAGATGATGCTGATTTAAGAATTTGGCGTGGTGTCGCTACCGCACATCCTGAACTTTTGACATTTATGGAAAAAGGTGAAACCACCAAAATGCCAAAGATATTACATCATTTATTCCATGACAGAATTAACATGGAATTCGCCGAAGCTTGTATGCAGGCAATGTTATGGCATCGCAAAATGTATGCCCCTGTTAACCAATTTGATGCACATTTAGATTCGGAAGAATATAAAGCCAACGCTGATCAAGCAATTAAAGCTTACTTCAAAAAAAATCCAGCAATGTTGGGACTTTATAAACTGTTTCCTGATATGTTTTTGGAACAGTGCCGCATGATGTCCTATTACTCCAATTTAGGACTTTTTTGGGAAGTGATGGCACCGATATTTTTCGAAATGTCGGATATTTATGATGAAGGCGGTTTTAAAGGTGTTCCTGATGCCATGAAGTTCTTAGTTAATGGTATCTTTGCCATTGCCGGTCGTCCTATTTATCATCATCTTTATGTTGATGGTGAATGTTATGAAATCATTCCCAAATCAAAAGGTTTTACTTGGTTATATGAAGCCGCTTTACCCTATGTAGAAGCTGTATTTTACCGCACGGCACCATTCCGGGGTACAAAATCATATAATGCCCAAGCTAAACAAGTACCAGATGACCAAAAAGACTTTCATTACGGCATTCTCTACGCTGATGTGTTTCCTGTCGGAACTGCGGGTATTCCTCCCACTTTATTAATGCAAGATATGTTGCATTTTCTCCCGCAATATCTGGTTGATTATTACAAACAATATTGTCGGGGTGAAGATGATATGTTGATACAGTTGGGTGTGACTTTCCAACGTTCAATGTATAATGTGACTTCCGCAGTAATTCAAGCCTTAAGAACTGCACTTTTATATCCGTTAGATGACCCAAATCCTAAGCATCTACAGGCAAATCGGGAGTTTTTTGAAATGCAGTTAAATCGCTTTACTCGTGCTGATTATGGTATGCGTGATGCGGCGAAATTGCGAAGTATTCAAAATCAGGATTATAGATGATACCCACAACCCCCCTTTTTAAGGGGGGCTTTGAATTTATGTATTAACTTACTCAATGACTTCAAAAGAATGAACCTCTAAAAGAGAACCAATCATTGCTGTTGTCATTAGATCTTCGCGCACTTTTCCTGTAATTTTGGCTGTTTGTCCTGACTTGAGTAGGTTTTTGTCAGTGCTTTTGGGAATTTCATAAATAACGCCTTCGTCTGTAACAAATGTCCAAGCACCAAGCCCAATATTGCGGCGTTCTATTTTTCCTGTAACTGTAATAGTCATAATTAAAACTAGGGAAGAATGTTAACTGTTGACCTCTCCCTGGGCTTTAGCCACAGGGATTCTAAACTGTTGCTATACGGAGGGCTAAAGCCGCTCCGTTCCGGTTCCTAGTTTTGGTTTCCCAGATACGAAATCTGGTAGCAAGGGTCAAAACTTGCCTACGCCTACAGACCTTGACTAGGCACAAGCCTAATTGTGTCTCTACTTTGCGAAGGATATTCGCTGCGCCGTTTAAATCACCGTTGATGATTTTCCCCGTACCAGTGCTATATATACCGCGTTTAATTCGGTTTCCGCTTCGTTTCCACCCTTCAGGTTCTTCACCCAATTGAGGATATGTGACCATTAACAATCGGTTCTTTTGACGGTAGTTAGGAAATTTGGGACGAAAATGCAATTCGCCTTGGCGGTATTTATTGTCTAGTTCTTTGAATGACTTGAAAGATTCAAAAACAGACAACAAAACTTGTTGTGCAGCCTAAGAGTGCAAAGCTTGGTAATGTCTATTTAACTTGTATTATCTGTTTAAATCATGCTTCCCAATTATCTTTTTCGCCGTGAAAAAAAACTGACGAGCATAGTAAACACCGCAATTGGTTAGCTTGTGAAATTAATTGAGAGCAAATGAACTCCAGAATTGCTTTTAAGTCCTTATCAGAATTGATTAGATTTTGTTGACATTCGTACAGATTGCACTCAGCTCCTTAATGTGTTACTTATATTAGTATACACATGTTTACTTGTGATTACAATGCCATTCCAGAAAAATCACAAAACAGGTTTTACGACAAATAGAGAAAAACCATTAACCAGTAGTCCGATCTGTTTTAGGGTTGACGAAGATTTAGCTAGAGAATTGAAATCTATCCCTGACTGGCAAGAAGAATTAAGATTGGAATTACCCAATCTAATTTAAGGCTGGAAAGTAGGCTAAAGCCTGCGGTTAGCTTTCATCCCCTCGGCTGAAGCCAGGGGATGAAAGCATATTTCCTATAACTGATAACTGATAACTGATTTAAGCTGTTTGTTTGTCTTCTTTTAATGCTAAACGTACCAATCCATAACAAAGTAAAGCATTAACGATGAGAAAAATACGGGCTATGTTACCATCTCCTAGTCCCCAAACAGCGGGGTCATAAATGGCACTGATTGTTAAACAAGCCGCTATGCCAAGGGTAGAACCAACAGCAAACCACTTCCAATTGGGATGTCCTAGGAGGAATACTATCAACAGAACAGGAATTAGCACACTGGCAAAAAGAGGATTTAAAGCGCCTGTTCCCTGTAAGCTGTTACCTAGTTCGGGAAGAGAACTGCCCAAAACTCGGAAAGGCCACTGGGGAAGGTCAAAGATATAAAATCCCTTCAGGAAGAAGAGTCCAGAACTACCAAAAATTAAGCCACTAGATAAAGACCAAGTCCAAGCGAAGGGGAAGTAAACCCGTAGAAACCAAGCGAGGAGATAGGAACCTACTACCATTAATATTTTAGGTAGTAGCGCGATCGCAGCGCCATCAATCCAAAAACCAGGGTTGATATAGCCGTTATCCCGCAACCACCGAAAGAAGTCTGGAAAACTAATTTTTCCTTCGCTGGCTAGTTTGACTGCTGCTTCGGCGTTAAGTTGTCCAGCACCGTAATAATTTAAAGCGTCGTCTTGGATAACTCTGGCTGACTGTTGGAGGACTTTTAAAATTTGATCAGGTTCTGTGACTCCAGATGCTTTAATTAATGCTGCCACACCTGCAACGTGGGGAGAGGCCATACTTGTGCCTTGGAGTCCCAAAAATAGCCCTTGGCCGTTTTCGTCAATGGTCTCCTGGAGAATTGTTCCTGTTTCACTACCACCAGGGGCGGAGATATCTACACCAGCACCAAAGTTAGAGTAGGATGCTTTTTCTCCGTCTGGGCCAAAGGCAGAAACGCCAATTACATGAGGATAACGGGCTGGATAACTCGCCCCATCTGTACTTTCATTTCCGGCTGCGGCAATAATAACTACACCTTTTTTGTAGGCGTACTCAATGGCATCTTGCATGAGTTTACTTTCACCACCACCACCTAAGCTCATGTTAATAACATCTGCGCCTTTATCTGCGGCAAATTTGATGGCTTCGGCGATGTCGGCAACTGTACCACTACCATCTGCATTTAACACTTTTAAGGGCATGAGACTGGCTTCGTAGGCGACTCCAGCTACACCATATTGATTATTAGTGGTTTGGGCGACTGTGCCGGCTACATGGGTGCCATGTCCGTTGTCGTCTTTGACTATTTCTGTGTCGTTTACGAAGTCGTAGCCTTTAACAAATTTTGTTTCTGCTAAGTCGCGCACCTGAGTGATACCTGTGTCAATGACTGCAACTGTTATGCCACTCCCTTTAGTGCGAGTCCATGCGCCTTCTATGCCAATTTTGTGGAGGTTCCACTGTTTGCTGTAATATTGGTCGTTGGGGCCAATTAATGAAGGTTTAGGATTTTGATTGTTTTGGGGTAGGAACTGTTCTCCCAGTGCTGTAGTCTTCCCTTCCGGAACTTTCCTGTAAATGTAATTTGGTTCGATGAACTCTGTGGCTTCAGCAAAGGGAGATTTTCTTAAATCTTGCAGCCCTTGGCGATCTCCTTTGATAATATACACATGATCAGCCGCTGAGAATTGGTTATCCAGTCGGGGTGTAATATGATATTGTTGAGCGATCAGTTGCAAATCCTGATTAATCACCAATGCTGGAATATCTTCCCGAAAATCTAGCAAAATTGTCTCAAATTCACCTTTGATCGCCAATCCCTGGACGTTCAGGAAACCGAAGGCGACAGTAACCAACCCGATAAGAAACAAGCACAGTAATATAAATCTTCTCATATAAACTCATCAAAGCTTTTTGTCAGTTTGCACACTACCATAACTCAAAATTAAAAGTTAAGAATTAAAAATTAAAAAATTCTACTCCCCAGTCCCCAATCCCCAGCCTCGAATTAAGAATTATTAATTATTATGGAACGTGGTCTTTTATGGTTGCCCCTGTTAGTGGCATTCTTCTGGTTAGCTTGGCAAGGTTCTCAGGAATATCAAAAAGTTGAAACCTATCGTCTTTGGGCGGAACAATTTGAACGAGCCAAGTATGATATTTATGCTGTATTAGGTCAAAAGGGTAATGATATCACCTGGGGCAAACCAACCCCCAAAGGACCGATTAAACTAGAAACTTTTTCTGTACTCGATGTTAAAGAAATTAAGTTTTTGGTAGATGAAAAACAAGTCAAAATCGAAAGTCCACCCCAAAAAGGGCGTGTGATTGAGTTAGAATTTTTATTTTCTGAACCAGCTAAATCAGTTCGTGTACCTTTTACAGAAACTTCTTTAGCCTCACAATGGGGTAAATATTTTCAGGGAGTTTTACAAAACCTCAATTCACAAAATAACTACAGCAGGAGTCAGGAGTTAGGAGCCAGGAGTCAGGAGTAAAACTCTCTTGCTGTCTAGGTTTGAATTTAGATTCTGTACCTCATTGATCTGCAATCTGCTGTATGTATCATTAAACCTGTTTTAGTGCTTGAGTTTGTAACTAAAATTTTGTACTTCGTTATTTTGTACTTCGTTTACCAGGGAGACGTTTTATGTATTATTTCCTGTTGTATACCGCCACATCTATATTGATTGGAACTTCTGCTATAGTAGCGATCGCCGTACCAACAAAAATTGCCCAAGTCAGCACAGTAGGGAACATTAACCGTCCTACCCTCAAAGTTGGTAGTCAAGGTGAGCGTGTTTCTGAACTGCAAGCAGCACTGAAACTTTTGGGCTTTTACACAGGTGCAGTAGATGGTGTTTATCAAGAAGCTACAGCCAGGGCTGTTTCGCAATTTAAACAAGCTGCCGGCTTAAATCCTGATGGCGTTGTAGATGCTATCACATGGCAAAAACTTTTTCCTAATGTATCAATAGTTGCGACCAATATCTCTTCATCTTCTGTCCCACCTATCCCAACTGGTAGTTTGACTGTACCTACCAGAATTAATAATACATCTGCACCCAAACCGATTGCTCCAAAACCAAATGTAACTTCCCGCAATCAAAACAATACTGCCTTTCAGCCAACTCCTCTTAATCAGCAAAATCCCAATATTCAATATACAAAAGAAGGATGGCCGATTTTACGTTTAGGTAATCGTGGTTCAGAAGTCGTGAAGTTGCAAAAACTACTACAAAATTTGGGTTTTTTAAAAGGTAGTATAGATGGAGACTTTGGTATCACGACTGAAGCCGCTGTAAAAGCTGCTCAAATACGTTATGGCTTACAACCTGATGGCATTGCTGGTGGTGCTACTTGGGAGGCTTTTGTGAGACGACTACCCCAGGCACGGTAAAAGAATTCAAAATTCAAAATCCGATGAGATGAAACACTTTTTATTAACTTGGCTTGCTACTGCGATCGCATTACTAATTACTGCTAAAATTGTACCAGGATTTATTATCAAAACTTTTGTAGCTGCTCTCATTGCCGCTATTGTAATCGGTTTAGTAAATGCCTTCATTCGTCCAATCTTAAAGGTATTAGCATTTCCCATAACTCTAATTACGTTTGGTTTATTTACATTTATCATCAACGCCTTAACTCTTTGGTTGGCAAGTGCTATTACTCCAGGTTCTGATTTTCAAATTAGAGGTTTTATACCTGCTTTTCTCGGTTCTATTGTGCTGTCTATTGTTTCTAGTATCATTAACTATTTTTTCAGAATAGTTGACTGAAGGTCATTAGGCATTGGAATTTCCCTTAGACCCCTACACCCTTTGGGCAATAGCTACTGTTACTACTCCTGCGTCTTCTGGTAAACGGAAGATTTGCTTGGGAACTAATAACCTCATTTGTGAACTAATCTCCGTAGCTGCCAGAATAGCAGAAGCCTCAGCCACACTCGGTGTTCCTACTATTTGTGCAATAATTTTTGCAGGGTTGGGAACATTGACACCAGCGAGAATTTCCGCTGTGAAAGTTTTGAGGGGGAAATTGTGTACTCGGCAAAATTCCCTTAACCCCATTTCTGAAGCTTTAGATTCGATGGTGGCAATACCCGCTATGGCAGAATAGGTAAATTGAGTATCTAGCAAAATATTCGCAATTGCTATACTGATTAACTTGCCTGAAGTTCCCTTTTGACAACCAATCCCCACCCATAAAACTTGCGAATTTAGTAACTCTACTTGCATATTTAAATCATTCAGTGTTACTACGAAGAAAATTTAATATTTTATATGGAATCGCCTCAAAGCCTTATCAGTAGCCGAAAAATTACACTTAAGAATAATTGATTTTTTAGTATTGTGTTTTTAGATACAGCCAAAATGATAACTTTAATACTTTCTGAAAAACAAAAGCCGATATATTTAGTACATCTAGCACAGTAGGAAACATTGAGGGAGAAACAAAGCAAAGGTAAAAGGTAAATTAAGTCTTCATGTTTACTTTATTTCTACCCTTGTAGCGCAAGCATTTCATCTTGATGTTTCAATTTCTTTTCTCTCCGTCGTAACAAATGCACAAAAGTTACGGCGGGGTTTTGCTCTATTATTCCTGCGCTCCAGCTTGTCGTAAAATTTGGGCAATTGTGCGATAGTTATTAAATTCAGCAATCATTAAAGCTGTATAACCACCTTGGTTTTTTAAATTCACATCTGCGCCAGATGCAACTAAAATCTGCACAGCTTGACTATAACCTTCAGCAGCAGCCCACATTAACGCTGTTGCCCCGGCTGAGTCTTGAAAATTTACATCTGCCCCTTTTTCTAGCAGGAGTTTGAATACTTCTGGATGGTTGCTGGCTATGGCTTTGACTAAAGCGGTTTTTCCATCATCTGCTAATGTATTAATATTAGCACCGTGGTCAAGTAATATTTTGACGGTCTGGGTATCTCCTTGGGATACTGCCAATGTGAGGGCAACTTCACCAAAGTTTTTCTCATCCATATTTGCGTTAGCTCGCAGCAAAGCTTCAACTATTTCGCTGTATCCCTGAAATGTGGCTACAAGTAGGGGTGTATCGCCAAGATGATTTCTAATTTGTACATCTGCACCCCACTGAATTAAAATTTGTACTACATCAAGGTAGCCTTCGACAACAGCACAGTGGAGGGCAGTTTCACCTTCTTTATCTTGGTGATTAATTTTCCCATGTGCATCTAATAAAGCAGCAACGATATTACCGTGTCCTGCGGCTGCGGCTGCTAATAGCGCAGTGTTACCATCGGGATTTTGTAAATTAGTATCAGCCCCTGCTGACAACAATGTTTGTACTACATCTAAATATCCCAAGTCTGCGGCTATCATTAAAGGTGTCTCACCTTCTGCATCTGGAATATTGACAATTTCACTATTTTGTAGTATTGCTTTAACAACTGCTGTGTAGCCTTGCTTGATAGCTAGTTTTAAAGCTGTGTCATCATCTTTATCAGCGATGTTGGCATCAGCACCGGCAGCTAAGAGGACTTGGACTACTTCAAGATGACCCTTCTGGGCTGCGGCCATTAAAGCAGTGCTGCCATCTTCATTAATGGCATTTATTTCTGCACCTTTAGATATTAAAAGCTTGATAATATCAATTTGATTGCTACTAGCTGCCAGCATTAACGCTGTTAAACGATAAGTTTTTCTAGGTAGATTGATCTTAGCGCCAAAATCTAAGAGCGATCGCACAATTTCTGTATAACCTAGATTAGCAGCAAACATTAATGCTGTCGTACCATCGTGATCGCATCCATCCACCTTAGCACCACTCGCTAGTAGCTCATACAGCCTTTTGATATTGCCAGTTTTTGCAGCCTTCAGTAATAAATTATCCTTGTTTTCAGTCATAAAATTAATCCCGCTGAGGCGGTTTTTATTTAGATACACTCACGATTTAGCTAAAACCGACAGAAGCCCCACAACTCAACCGAAGGGGAGCGTGGGATGAATGTCGGGTGAATGACGACAGTTATCCGACCAATCTGCGCCAATACGTAATGCTAAAGCAAAATAGCCGCTAAAGCGTAGCGTCTCGTAGAGAGGGAGGAGAACATGGAAGAAATGAGCAAATGTTGTGTGATAGCATTTTATAGCAAATTGATTTCACTGTAAAATGTTAAAAGTCGTTTTCTACCTTCACTGATGACTGTTTTGCGCCACCCAGACAACGGTTCTGTAAACATAAAGATATTGGCTGTTCCATTCATTGCGTTCGTTTTATAATCAACCGACTGTGGCTGTCCAGGTTTGGCTGACACAGGAATGGGGGTTTCTTTGACCAATTGTATAGGCTGCTCATCCATGCAAATCACCGGACACTTGAGGTCATTCAATAATTGATGCACGACTAAAAGCGCCATCGTAAAGCTTCAACATAATAATTGCTTAAAATTAAAGAACTTTGTGAGTGTGAGAATGTTGTTTAATGTTGTCTTCCTTGGTGACAACTCTGGCTGCATTGAGTACCCGCTTCCGTTCTGTAGAATAGTTCAAATCGGTTTTAGTTGTTCCCACAGGTATAAAGGTTTGGGCTGATTGACGGCGCTTGTAGGTGCGAGCCGCTGAAAATGCCCTTAACAGAAATTCATCTCCGAATTGTGCAGATTCTGGAAATCCTGGAGGTAACAAAAGGTTATCACCTGCCAATATAGATCCCAGATTTGTCCCATAGGCGAGCTTATATGAAGTAGGAATGCCTTTTAAGATAGCTTCCAATGCTGCTGAGGGAATAGGCTCGATAACTTCGATTTGATGCACTTCTCCATCTTCTTTGTAGAAGCACGTTGCCAAGCCAATCACAATGTAATCATCTGCTGTGAGATCGGAAGCATTTGGATAAGAAATTGCTGTTGTCATGGGAAAATCTCCTCAAAATTTAAATCTAGGAAATGGGGACAGGAGATAGAAGGAAGGAGGCAAGAATTAAGTTTTTTTCCTACACTCCTACACTCCTACACTCCTACACCCTATACACCATCTTTTTGGCATTCTACCAACTTGTTACTGCTATCTACTTGAGTATTCTGGGAGATTGATGTAATTCTTTCAGGAATTGGATTCAGGAGTGAAGTATATATTATTAGGTTTACGGCTTAATTTTTAAGTAGTTTACATTCAGTCCTGTAAGCCTAAATTTCTGAATAAGTGACACAGTGGCCAAACCACTAGCGGGCAAAAAACTATAATTTAATTTCACAAAGCAAGTTGCTGAAGGACGGATAATATATGGATCATTACTTGTTTTTAGCCTTTGGTAGTCAGCAAAATAACTTATACAGTACAGATAAGAGAAACACTGCGTATATGCAAAAAACAGGAGTTAAAGACAGTAATAAATCTTCACTTGAGAACAGCTACTTACGGTCTTATGCTTTAAAGTTAGCTCATCAGGGAGATTACACTGAGGCGATCACTTTATTAAGCCAACTTATTGATAGTCATCCTCAGAATGCGGTTGATTATAATAACCGGGGGTTGGTTTATTTTCAAAGTGGTGAATCTCAAAAAGCTTTGCGTGACTACAATACAGCAATGCAACTAAATCCTAAGTTAGCCAGTGTTTATAATAACCGGGCTAATTACTATGCTGCTTGTGGAGAGTTAGCCGCAGCATTGGTTGACTATGATCAGGCGTTGGATTTAAATCCGCGTTATGTTCGTGCTTGGATTAATCGAGGTATTACGCTGCGTGATTTGGGGCAATACAAAGACGCAATTGATAATTTTGAAATTTCACTGCTGTTTGGTCAGCTAGAAGGTAATATTTGGGCAGAACGTGGTAGAACATATCATGTATGGGGTGACTGGAATTGTGCGATCTCCGATTATTACCGTGCCCTCACACATCTAATTTCTCAAGATACCAACGAAGAAGTTTCTACTTATCGTCTCCGGTTACAAATAGAAAATTGGCTGGATGAACTCCTGTTTTCTCAAAAAACTGATTGGTATAGCAATCCTAAATGAATCATGAGTAAATACTTTTACTGCATTTGTAACTTATAAAAGTTGTAACTTATAAAACTAGAATTTAAAGCTATGAATTACCCTTCATATACCACTTCAGCCACAAAACACAAATTTATTTGGTATTTATGTTATCTGTAATCAATTAAGTATTTTCTCACCAATGATTCCGGATTGCTATAGAAGTTGAATATCAATTCAAAATTAAAATTTAAAACTTAAAAATTGGACTGATAGGATTGTATCTGGCTTTGCGGGTTTAATCTGTCACATTTTTGTCAAATGATATAAGAGTAAAGTCAAAGTTCAAAAAAACATTTTTGAACAAAACATTTTTGAACTTTGATTGCAAATTTAAATTGGTAGATAGCGCCTCTGTATCTTTGATTTGCTAATAGATTATAACTATAGAACTCTGTAATAATTAGCTATTAGCTATTGATACTCATAGAAATTAATTTCCTGTTTATACACATTCCGAATTACAACAGTTGTATAAACTTGCCTCATGGACTCGAATATGATTGTTCGGCATCTTTACGATCTGGGTTAATCAGTATAACCTGCCGTTGACTAGGATCAAATCGGTATGATTGTTCTTGTCTAATACTTTTAGCTTGACTAGGATCAAAGTTGCGGCTAAATTCCGTCCTTAAACTATTAACACGAGCTTCCATCAGCTTGACTTCTGTGCGGATTTCTCGCAACTTGTCTTGCTGTAACCAATGATATGGTAACAGTTGTACTAAAGCCGATACCGCCGCTGTAATAATCACCAAGTTTACAGTGATCTTGGCAGAAGTTTCCAGTGCCATTATCTGGTAGGAACGTTGGTGGAGATGTTTCTTTGGTCTAGGTACAGATCGACGCTGTTTTTCTGGTTGTAGCGGTGGTCTGGATGGTTGAAAAGCATTCATGATACTAAAAATAGTCTTGCTAACTGAAGGGAGGCACCATTAAAAGCAAACTGGCGCTAATTTTGGCTTGATTTAGCTGCCATATTACTTCATTTTTTGTAAATTTCTACAATAAATACATAATTAAAAAAAATACCTGGCATACGCAGGTACATTTTCTCAAAATACTTTTAGCTCAAAGCCGCAAGATTTTAGAGGCTGTATTCCGTATGTCCAGGATAATTTAGTCGTCTGGGCGTGTCACATCTGGGAGTTACTTGTAAAGTTCAGTAGCCAAACGCCAAGCTAGAATGCCTGGAATCAAAGCCACAGCTAGAGCGATGTACACTTGAGTATCTGATATAGGCATGGTGGAAACCCTCTTAACGTCAAACTAGATGATTAAGACTTCGTTTACTACTTTTCCCTGTTTTGCCAAGATTGGGGAATATCTTGTTACAAGATGCAACAAAAACATGATCTTAGAAGAAGGAGGAATTCAGAAGTCAGGAGTCAGGAGGAATAGATTATTCTCCCTCATCTCCCTCATTTTCCCCACACCCCATCATTATGACTTTCTACTTGGGTATTGATTTTGGTACATCTGGGGCACGAGCAGTGGTGATTGATGATGAAGCTAGGATTGTGTCCCAGATGCGTCATCCTTGGACAAATATTGCAGATTGGGTAAGTTGCTGGAAAGAGGCTTTATGGAGTCTTCTAGAGGCAATTTCCCTGGACCTGAAGGGAGAAATTCGTGCGCTCGCTATTAACGGTACTTCTTCAACAATCTTGCTCACTGATGCCACTGGCCAGCCTGTAGATGTCCCCTTATTGTATAACGATACACGGGGATCAATGGTGCTAAAGGATTTGAGCCACATTGTACCACCCAATCACACCGTATTAAGTGCTACTTCTAGCCTTGCCAAACTGCTGTGGATGGAACATTTACCTTCTTTTGGGCAAGCTAGATATTTATTACATCAAGCTGATTGGCTGGCATTTCTTCTGCATGGGCAATTAGGTATTAGCGACTACCATAATGCTCTCAAATTGGGTTACGACGTGGAAAGGCTTCAATATCCAGAATGGCTAGAAAAACTGCAAATCCCAATTACTTTGCCCCAAATTTTAGCACCTGGTACACCAGTAGGCCAATTAAATCCAGAAATTGCTGCTAAATTTGGTTTTAGGCATGATTGCTTGGTATGTGCAGGGACAACAGACAGCATTGCAGCTTTTTTGGCTAGTGGTGCAAAATCACCAGGGCAAGCAGTAACTTCTTTGGGTTCAACCTTGGTACTTAAACTTTTGAGCCGTACTCGCATAGAAGATGCGCGATATGGTATTTATAGCCATCGCTTAGGTGATTTATGGTTAACTGGAGGAGCTTCTAATACAGGATGTGCAGTGTTGAAGAAATTTTTTACTGATGAAGAATTAGTCAGCTTGAGTCGGGAAATTGATCTATCGAAAGCCAGTGAATTAGATTATTATCCATTATTGAAAGAGGGTGATCGATTTCCCATTAATGATCCCCACCTACCTCCCAAATTAGAACCCCGTCCAGATAATCCCAGAGAATTTTTACACGGCTTACTAGAAAGTATGGCACGAATAGAGGCAAGAGGGTACAAATTATTACAGGAACTAGGAGCAGATCAATTGAAGCACGTTTATACTGCTGGTGGTGGGGCGGCAAATTCCACTTGGACTGCTATTAGAGGTAGGTATTTAAACATCCCAATAGCTTCCTCTATCAATACAGAAGCAGCCTATGGAACTGCGCTTTTAGCAATGCAGCAATTGAAAATATGAAGTATGATTTAAGACCTGTTTTAATCCGTCTGCCATTGATAGCAGTTTTAGCCCTTCTTCACTATGAAACTGCACAATTATCTCGGATTCTCGCTTCCACTCCCCAAAATGTTACACCAGTTTGGCCACCTGATGGATTTGCTACTGCTGCCATTTTACTTTTCCGTTATTGGATTTGGCCAGGAGTATTAGTAGGTTCATTTTTAGCGAACATAAGTGCATTTATTGATGCTCAAAGCATAGTGACTCAAATTATCTCAATTGTAGAGGTTTTAGCTATTGCTGGAGGAACAACTTTAGGCACAGTATTTATTAGGTACCTTCTTACTTCGCAAATCAATAGGCCATATTTCTCCACTAAACCGACTTAGTGATGTGATCAAATTTTTATTCTTCACCGGGATGGTCAGACCAGTTGTGAATGCAACAGTAGGAGTCACAGCTTTAACAGCAGGAGGGAAAATACCTAACAGTCAATATATTCAAGTTTGGTTAACTTGGTGGATATCTAACGTAGCAGGAGTTTTTATTTTTACACCAGCACTCCAGCACTATTGAATTGGGGAGAATTGATTAAATATAATATTCTATCTTTTCATAATAATTCTTTAAAACTGAGCTTAAATTATTTAAAATTGGGACAATTTATCGAAGTCGTAATATTACTATTAATTGTAACTTGGATAGGATAAAATACCTTTTGGTGTAACTACTTCATCGAGTATATGCTAATTCCCTGTATAGCTTGGGCCGCTTTCCGTTTTGGAAAATTAGGTTCTACTAACTTAATTGTAATTGTCGCTGTAATCGCTGTTTTAGGAACAGTTAGAGGATTAGGAGTCTTTGCCCGTCCTACCTTGAATAAATCCTTAATATTATTACAATATTTTATAGGAGTAATTGTATTAAAGACTTTGGTTTTAAATGCTGTACTAAAGCAAAAAGAACAGGCACTCTTGATCTTAAGAAAATCACAATTACATTTGTTAGACAAATCCTCCGAACTCCAGCAGACAGCAGCGATTTTAGATCAACAATTTGAAAGAGCCTTACTTTAAAAAAAAATCACTGAAAAAATTAGGCAAAATTTAGATCCACAACAAATATTTCATACAACAGTTAGCCGGGTTGGATAAGCATTAAAAGTTAATTCTTGTTGAATTTATACTTATCATTCTAACCCTGATACTGTGCTAGTCTCCAGAGCGGAATATTTACAATCTAACTGTCAGTCAATCCGCCAATTAGATATTTATATTAAACATAATCCTGATTTAGAAAAATTATTTATCAATGATAAGGCTCTTGTTTCTAAAAATATTCATACCGACCGAATTTCAGTTCCATTTGCTAATTTATATCAGGCAATTAATCTCAAATCCATAATCAGTGTACCCACCTCCTATAACAGTGAAGTCAATGGTGTAATTAGTGTCCATCAGTATGATGACTTTCCCACATGGACGAATGATGAAATCGAGTTTTTAGAAGCAGTCGCAAATCAAGTAGGTGTTGCTTTAGCTCATGCTCAATTTTCAGAACAAGAAAAGCAACAGAAAGAACAGCTTACTCGGCAAAATTTAGAGTTGGCAGCGAGCAAACAAGCTGCTGTAGCTCCTAAGCACGCTAAAAGTGAATCTCTCACCAACATGAGTCATGAACTTCGCACACCACTCAATGGTGTTTTAGGAATTGCCCAAGTTTTTCAGCATTTACCAAAATTAACAAATCAGGAAAAAGAAGATATTGCTATTTTTGAAAAATCTGGCTTATACCTCCTGACTCTTATTAATGAGATTCTCGATATTTCTAAAATAGAAGTAGGAAAGATGGAACTTGAACATCAAAATTTCAATTTTCCTGATTTTCTTAAAGGAATAGTAGGGACTTATTGCAACTCTTCAGGAGAAAAAATATTGATTTTATTTATGAATTTAGTTCTGACATACCTGTAGTTGTCAAAGCTGATGAGAAACGATTACGGCAAATTCTGCTAAACTTATTAGGTAATGCTATTAAATTTACCTCTAGAGGAAAAGTAAAATTTACGGTCAATGTAATTAGTAAAGAAACTCAAAATGAATCATTATCTTTGACTAAACTTAAGTTTGAGATCAGTGATACAGGTATAGGCATTCCTGCTGAAAAATTGTCCAAGATATTTTTAGCATTTGAACAAGTAGGGGCAACCCAATTAAAAGCTCAAGGTACAGGATTAGGTTTAGCAATTAGTCAAAAAATAGCCCGAATGATGGGTAGTGATATTACAGTAATTAGTAAACTAGGGAAAGGTAGTATTTTCAGTTTCCATCTAGATTTAAATACAGTTTTAAACTCTCCAAAAAAACTAACTCCAAAAGTTAAAATAGATAGCAATATATCACAGAATATACCTTTAACTATTATATTATTGTAGCAGAAGATAATATAGTAAATGAAAAATAGCAGAAAAATTATTTCAAAAATTGGGATATAAAATAGAAGTTGTCCCTAATGGTTATGAGGTTTTGAATTGTTTACAACAGCAATTTTATGATGTTATTTTTATGGATATACAAATGCCAGGATTAGATGGAAGAGAAGCCACTGAAGAAATTTATCACCTATGGGGTGAAAGTCGTCCTTACATTATAGCTATGACGGCTAATGCAATGGAACGAGATAGAGCAAATTGTTTAGCTGCGGGTATGGATGATTATATTTCTAAGCCTGTAAAAGTAGAAGCACTTTTTCAAGCAATTCAACTTATGGAAGAAAGACGATATCGTAATTCGTAATAGTTCCTTCAGTCCCAATAGATACAATTATAATTGTAAACATTCAGCTAATACCTAACGGGACACTACGCGAACAGCAGTCAGCTTTTTCAGGCTAACGTCCAAAATACCTATTTGATAATTAACCATTTTTCAAACATTCTGACTCCTGACTCCTGAACTCTTACTTAAAAATCAAAAGTTAAGTGAATTTTACCTTTTGTTTGCTGTTGACTTCCAAAGGTAAAAAAATCGTCAATACTTCTCCATACTGGGGATTTTGACGGACAATTAACTTACCACCAATTGCCTGAAATAGATGCTTATTTGCAGCAATATTTAAACTAATTGTTCCAGTTTCTGGTTGAAACATTAATAGCTGACCAAGAGATTTACGAATTGGTAGTGTTGCAGTTCTAGTTGTATCTTGGCAATCTAATTGAGGAGATAATTGTAATTTGAGTTGATCACCAGCGGGAATAACTTGAACTTGAATAGAACTTCCAGGGGGTAAACTGCGGGTAAAGTTCTCCATTAAACCCGTAAGTACCCGGTCTAGCATAGCGGGATTACTGACCACAGTTGGCAGTTGCTGGGGTAAAGCCACATCTAAAGTTAAATTCCGTCGTGTTGCTGCTTGTTGCCAACGAGGGATACTTTGCTGTAATACTTGATCCAAAGACATGGGAGTTAATTGTGTATTGGCAGATTTTGCGGCAGAACAAGTTTGTAATTCTGCCGCTTTAAACAATAACTCCATGCGGTCAATTTGCTCAGTACACTCGTGGTCAATTACTTCTAATCGCTTAATTACGGGAATAGATAAGTCCCGCCGCTTCAGTAGCAGACGAGTCAGAGTGCGAATAGTCGCTAATGGTGTGCGGACTTCGTGAGCAAAGGCCTGTAGTAATTCTACATCAGAACGGGAAGATAGTTTTGGTGATGGGGAAGTGGGAATATGAGGAAGTGGAGAAATGGGAGGATTATGTACTGCTTTATCTGCTTCTGGCTCTGCTAATTCCTGAAGCAATAACTGGCTAAATTGAATTACCGTTTGATAATCTGCTACAACTGGGGAATATTGCTGAACTAAAACATCCAACTCAGCGAATAAATCTGGATTAGTCAGAACAACCCTTGCACCTAATGCGTGCCAAGCCTGTTGTACTACTTCTGGTTCAAATGAAAATAAAAATTCTTTTTTACCGCTTATGTGTTCTGACAAAACCAGAACTAATCTAAATTTTTCTGTGAATACCAAGCAAAATTGTTCTGATCCCAGAGGATCGGCAGGTAATAAAGGTAAGATGGATTCCTCTGGATTGATTTCCGTGTGTGCGTAAGCACAGTCTGTCATTCCCGGTGAGTTTTCCAGAGTACACATTACCTCTTTCCCACCACTCTGCACCATCGCTGGTGAGATATGAAACGGCATCAAAGCCAACGGGTTAAAAGGTTTGGCTGTAAAAGTTACTGTTTGTAAACTTTGAGTTAGTTTTGGCTGACTAAATAAGGGTGCTGGTGCAGTTAGAACCAAACCTTGAGTGATATGAGGGGTAGTGGGTGCTAAAGTTTTGAGTAGTAGATGTTCAGTAGCAGCTAAACTGATGCGCCATTGCTGCTCTGCTTTGGCAGATGAACACTCAGCCATAGTTGATTGGCTATAGGCTAAAACTTCTCTCAGACTTGGCAAGATCCATTCGTACACAGGTTTTCACCCCTTGATTCAAGAGCGTCTAACAGCAGCTAAAGTAGACATTGCACCATATACTTACTTACGAGGTTATAGTCATTCCTGCACTAATAACAGTCGTAGAACCGAACAATTCAGGGGCAATTTCCGCAGGTAGCAAGGGAAAGGGGCAGGAGATAATATATTGTTCTCCCTATTTCTCTATATCCTCTGTCACTGTCGATAGCCTAAAATTTTGCTTCAGAATGCGTCAAACTTCTCCAAATCTGATAACATCAAGTGATCCAGATGTGGCTGCATAATCTACCCTTAAAAAAGCTGCGGGGATTCTAAGCTCAGATGCATAGATCGATTAACCAGTCATTTTCCATATACTAGTCCTCTTAGGTTTGTAGCCATTAAGAAAATTGAATTGGTACTTTTCTGAGAAAAGGCTTGTAAATCTGAGTCGCTAGAAAGTTATCCAATCTTCAATTTTCATAGGACTTACGCAAGTGTCGCAATCAAGTCTCTTGTAGGGTGCCTCAGATGTGGAAAATCTGTTGATATTAACCAATTTATAGGTCTGACTTATCCTACTAATATACTAGTTGCGTAAGTCCTGTTTCAGCAAACTAAATGCTTGATTAAGCATGGGTGTAGTCATTTAATTTCTTTTTTAAGATTCCCTCCTGGACATCACAGACACCTCAATTCATCGCTTCAAGTATTCAATTGGTAGATAAACATGAAAAACCTCATTCCTTTCATTGTTAGTGGCATTTTAGTTGTTGGTGTTTTTGGTTGCCAAGAAGCTCGTAAAACTGGTTCAGAAACTCCTGCTACAAAAACTGAAGCTACTTTGGCACCAGTTAAACCGACATCTCAAACAACACAAGTTACAGAAAAAACTGCTCACCCTGAAAAATCAACTACAAAAATTACTCCGGGGTCTGCTAAACCTGCAAGCGATTTGACAACGGAAATTAGCAAAAAGTTAAAGGCAGGTTTACCCAGCAATCAGTTGGAAGTAGAGAATCAGGAAGGTGTAATTATCCTCAAAGGTGCTGCTGCTTCCGAGGAAGAACTCAAAAAAGCAGAAGCTTTGGTTAAGGAAGTCAAAGGTGTGAAAAGTTTCAAAGTAGAGGCAAAGGTTACATCTGAGAAGAAGCAATAACAGGTAATAGGGAAATGGGGAGGATGAGGGATATGAGGGAGAATAATCTATTCCTCCTGACTGCTGACTCCTGCCTCAATGTGCAAACATGTTATGAATATGCTGAAATGGCAATATATTGTTACAATACTTAACAGCGTTCATCTAACTGGTGGCTTTCCTCATGATGGTTAAGAGTTTCACGCCTCCTAGTTCCCAATCGAGTGTGCAGGACAGTGGCAACAGCAACTTGTCGGTTATTGAAGTAGTACCTGAAAATGGGATAGAAGCCTTAGTCAGCAGTTCTCCCACAATCTTAAGAACTACACAAGCTGAACCGGAAATACTGCGTTATGATCCTGTAGAAATCCTAGCGCACTATGAAAATAAACTTTTACAAGTGTTACGCCGGACTTTGGCAGTTCTGCAACCAACTTTGTCTTATGTTTTCGGTTTGTGGTTGGATAATAAACGGGGTGTTAAGGTCAAAAATGACCGTAGTCGGGCTATTCAACTGCGAGAGTTGTTGACTAAGCTGGGACCTGCTTATATTAAAATCGGACAGGCTTTGTCTACTCGGCCTGATTTGGTGCCACCAGTATATCTGGAGGAGTTAACTAGACTGCAAGACCAATTACCAGCGTTTCCGAATGAAATTGCTTACCAGTTTATTGAGGAGGAACTGGGGGCTAAACCAGAGGAAATTTATGCGGAAGTTTCACCTGAACCTATTGCTGCTGCTTCTTTGGGACAGGTATATAAGGGGAAGCTTAAAACTGGGGAAGAGGTGGCTATTAAGGTACAGCGCCCAGATTTACGAGAAATAATTACTATTGATTTGTATATTTTACGCCGCCTTGCTGGTTGGGTACAAGGGAAGGTGAAGCGGGTACGGAGTGATTTAGTTGGCATTTTGGATGAGTTGGGCGATCGCATTTTTGAAGAAATGGATTATATCCATGAAGGTGAAAATGCGGAACGCTTCTTTGAATTATACGGGCATATTCAAGATATCTACGTTCCCAAAATTTATTGGGAATACACTAACCGTCGTGTTTTAACGATGGAGTGGATTAAGGGGATTAAATTAACTCAAACCAGGGAAATTAAGGAACTAGGAATAGATGCACGCTATTTAATTGAAGTGGGTGTGCAGTGTTCTTTGCGTCAATTATTGGAACATGGATTTTTCCATGCTGACCCTCATCCTGGTAATTTGTTAGCTACTTTTGATGGTAAGTTGGCTTATCTAGACTTTGGGATGATGAGCGAAATTAGGCCACCACAGCGTTATGGTTTAATTGAGGCGATCGTTCACGTTGTCAACCGTGATTTTGACTCCTTAGCACAAGATTATGTGAAATTAGAGTTTCTTTCTCCAGAAACAGATTTAACACCAATTATTCCTGCTTTTGGCAAAGTTTTTGCTAACGCTCAAGGTGCAAGTGTAGCAGAATTAAACATTAAAAGCATCACAGATGATTTATCGGCATTAATGTATGAGTATCCTTTCCGCGTTCCTCCTTATTACGCTTTAATTATTCGTTCTTTGGTGACATTGGAAGGGATTGCTATCTATATTGATCCTAACTTTAAAGTTCTCAGTGAAGCTTATCCTTATGTTTCTAAACGCCTGTTAACTGACCCAGCGGACGAATTAAGGACTTCATTACGAGATTTACTTTTTAAAGATGGTAAATTCCGGTGGAATCGTTTAGAAAATTTGTTAAAAAATGCCCGTAGTAATCAGGATTACGACTTTAATTTAGTAGTGTCTCAGGGAATAGACTTTTTATCTTCTGAACGGGGAGCATTTATTCGTGACAGGTTGGTTGATGAGTTTATAAATGGACTCGATGCCATGAGTAAAAATGCCTTACATGGTCTTACATCACTGTTGCGGGAAAGAGTGGGATTAACAGCTATTAGTGAAACTCCTCGGGCTACAGTTGAACAACAACAAACCTTAGAACATATCAAACGCATTGTGGGGATTTTGCGAGAAACTAGAGGTTTTGATCCGGCAAAACTCGCTCCTCAAATAGCGCAAATTTTTGTGAATCCTAAAGTACAAAATTTGGGGCAACAAATTGCCCATCGTTTTACACAGAAAGCTTTAGCTAAGTTGATTAGACAATTATTAGCAGCAGAAGAAATTGGGTAAAGGGGACTGGTGACTGGTAACTGGGTAGTCATTACCAATTATGAATTACCCTCTTGATGACCATTTTTATCACGGTTGAGACTTTCTTCTAGGGCTTGAATTTTTTCCCGACGGGCTTCTAATTCCAAAGTACGACGTGCTAAATCTTGGCTTTGCAAGGTTAGAGATTGTCGCCAATGTTCTGCTTGATCTGCTTCCTGTTGTAAAAATGCTGGAGTAATACCAGCGGTTAGGTAAGTTTCTACTAAATAAATTAGCCACTTAGTAGCATCTTCAATTGTTTCTATTTCACCTGTAGGAGAAATTGCAACTAACACTAACACTTTCTCGTTCATAGTGTTGTCTATTTTTAAAGGAATAAATGTCTCCTCAGAAATTATTGACCATAAATATTCACTTTCCTGATGCGCTAATAGGCATAATTGATACTGGTCAAAATCGTTTTTATGTACTTGGGCTAGATATTTCATAATTTTGTTATTAGTAATAAATCATTAATCATTTGTTTGTGACTGTTAAAAGTTTTCTTGTGAGTGAGTTGACGGTTAACAGTTAGGAGTCAACCGTCAAGTTTATGTTATACTAGACTACGCAAGCGAGCGCGTAAAATTTCTGCTTGTTTTTCGGCTTCTGTGAAAGCATTTCTTGTAGCTTGTACCACATCTATAGGTGCTTTGTCTACAAAGCTGGAATTACTCAATCTTCCACTTAAAGATTTAGCTTCCGTTTCAACTTTATTCAAGCTTTTCTCTAGTTTGGCACGTAAGACTTCAATATCAACTACTCCAGTCAAGGGAATTACAACCTGAACTGTACCAACAACACCAGAAATAGAATTTTCTATTTCTGGTGTTGGTGTTATTTCTGCTGTTGTTGACGTTTCTTTGACTGGGAAGTATTTAGTAAATAATTCTTGTCTCGCTTTAGCATTTAGTAAATAGCGAACAAAAAAGCAACCAGCGTAACCCAAACCCACAGTTTCAAAGAACATCCCAAAAATTGGTAGACGTAGAGTTGTATTTCCGACAAAGATAGCGACTCTGATGGAAACTAAGACAATAATAATTAAAGCAATAGTTTTGAAAGTTCGCCAATAAGGACTGGTAAAAATTGGGTTAATTCTTGGTTCTTCTACAGTAGTTTTGGGAGCATTAATAGTTAAGGTTTCTACCTTAGCTAAATCTTTGATGTAATACTGTCCAGTGGTAAGAATTACCCTTTCTTTATCGCTTTCACTTTGCAAATTAGCAGTAATTTTTACTCCTGGTTTAACATCAGCTTCCGCGCGTAAATTGCGAATAGTGCGGATTGTATCAATTAACAAATCAAACTGTTCTTCTAAGGAAGAATCAATTAAATTTGTATCCGTTTCTGGATAGCCTTGTAAAGCTAAAGTCTGAGGACTTTCGGCTATTTGTTGGGTGAGAGTTTGCCAAATCTCTTCGGTAATATGGGGCATGAAAGGATGTAATAACTTTAATACTCCTTCCAATATTTCAGCAAGAATTTGTTGGGCAACTTTACGAGATGCCGGATCTGCATCTTTTTGTAATCTGGATTTGACTAATTCAATATACCAATCACAGAAATCACCCCAAATGAACTCATAAAGTCCTTTAGCCGCTTCTCCTAAACCGTAATTATCAATGTAATTATTTGTCTGTCTAACTACTTGATGATAACGGGAAATGATCCATTTATCACTAAGTTCTGTAAGTGCAGGTTTACCCAATTGTGCTGGAGTTTGTCCATCCAAATTCATCATTACAAATCTGGCGGCATTCCATAATTTATTAGCAAAATTACGTGATGCTTCGACAGATATTGATTCATCTTTTTTGCGGTCATATTCTAAGCGAATATCTTGACCAGCACCGGCTACTTCTTTCACTAAAGTATAACGGAGGGCATCAGTTCCATATTTATCCATCAACAATAATGGGTCAATTCCATTATTTGCTGATTTGGACATTTTCTTATTATTTTCATCCCTCACTAAACCATGAATATAAACGGTTTTGAAAGGCATTTCTCCCGTAAAATGTCCTGCCATCATCGTCATTCTTGCTACCCAGAAAAAGATGATGTCAAAGCCTGTAACTAAGGTAGTGGTGGGATAGTAAGTTTCTACATCCTGTGTTTGTTCTGGCCAACCTAAAGTTGAAAATGGCCATAAACCAGAGGAAAACCAAGTATCTAAAACATCGGGGTCTTGTTCTAATTTAACTTCTTCCCCAAATTGTGATTTAGCTTTTTCTAAAGCTTCTGCTTCATTCCGTGCGACGAAATGGGGTGTGGTGTCGGTAATTTCGCCGCCTGTTTCACTAACAGCATACCAAGCAGGGATTTGATGACCCCACCAAAGTTGACGGGAAATACACCAGTCACGCAGATTTACTAACCAGTCACGATAAACCTTAGTCCAGCGTTGGGGGACGAACTCAGGGGAATTTTGCTGGTCAAGGAATTCCAGGGTTTTGTCAGCGAGGGGACGAACTTTCACAAACCACTGAGTTGAAAGCAGGGGTTCAACGGGGACTTTACCGCGATCGCTATAAGGTACTGTATGTTTATAATCTTCTATTTTAACCAGTACACCATCAGCTTCTAAACGGGCAATGACATTTTTTCTAGCAACGAAGCGGTCTTGACCTTGAAACTCACCGGCGTTCTCGTTCAGCGTGCCGTCTTTGTTCATAATATTGATAAACGGCAAGTTGTGACGCTTACCCATTTCAAAATCATTGGGGTCATGGGCGGGAGTCACTTTCACACAACCTGTACCGAAAGCAGGGTCAACTAACTCATCACCAATAATGGGGATTTCCCGATTTATGATGGGTAAGGTGAGGGTTTTACCAATTAAATCTTTATACCGTTCATCACCAGGGTTAACCACAACTGCTGTATCACCCAACATGGTTTCTGGTCTTGTTGTCGCAACTTCTACAAAACGAGAACCATCGCTAAGGGGATAACGGAAGTGCCAAAGATTACCATTTACTTCTTTTGGTTCGACTTCTAAATCAGAGACCGCAGACTGAGAAGCGGGACACCAGTTAACCAGATAGTTACTGCGGTAAATTAATCCTTCTTCATAGAGGCGGATAAATGCTTCTAAAACAGCTTTAGATAAACCTTCATCCAAGGTGAAGCGTTCCCGTGACCAGTCGACAGAAACACCCAAACGGCGTAATTGATTAACAATTGTCCCGCCAGATTCATTTTTCCATTGCCAGGCGCGTTCCAGGAATTTTTCTCGACCTACATCATGGCGAGTTTTACCTTCAGCCTTGAGTTGGTTTTCTAAAATTGTTTGGACTGCTATACTCGCGTGGTCTGTTCCCGGTACCCATAGAGTATTATGTCCCTTCATCCGATGGTAGCGCACAAGGGTATCAATCAACGCACTTTCAAAGGCGTGACCTATATGTAAACTGCCAGTAACGTTTGGTGGTGGGATAACGACGCAGAAGGGTTCACCTTTGTGATTCGGGTCTGGCTTGTAGACTTGGTTTTCTTCCCAGAATTTTTGCCATTTGGCTTCTGTGGAGAAGGCTTCGTAGAGACTGGGGAGATTGGGAATAGTTGCGGTCATGCTGGGAATAATCAGTTCTTTAGGACTCTGATCAATTTTGCCACAGGCTTGGAGGGTGTTTGTGGATATGTTTCTATTTTTCAACCCAACTTACATTACTTGTATTGATATTGATATAGTATCAAGTAGTTGTTTGTTAATTATAGCATTTATGGTCTTTAAGTAGGACTTGCAGGATTTTTATTATCATAACCTGGTTTTATTAAGTAAAGATTTATATCATCCTTATTTTCCCGACTCCAGTTTTATAACCCGCTTTTCTAAAGCATTAACTTGTTGTTTTAACTCAACCAATAAAATTGATAATCTATCAAACATTCTATCCCGTTCCGATTGAGATAAATTTCTCGTATAACGTGGTAGTTTTGGAGAAGCCTGAGTAATTCTAGATGATGGAGTTTGAGGTTTTCGACTGAGTAATAACTCTATTTGGTTTAACCTCAACTCCAAACGACGCAAGTCAGATTCTAGATTATTAACCCGAAACTCTACCTGCTGTGATGAAGCGGTATTAGACAAAATACCACTCCACAGCATTATGACCAAAACACCAGCAAACAATAATTTTTTAAACATCTTATTGACTGGGTATTTAGCTCTTACTTATTCATCAGATTTTAATTTAGAAAATAAATGTTCCCAATTGATAGAATTAGGATTATTTTCTCCCTCTTTTACTTCCACAGTTATATTACGTGCTTTTGGTTGTTTTAGAGAGCGAACGCAAATTTCCGCCACATCATTCCGGCTAATTTGCCCTCTGATGTTATCCCCTTGTTCAAATATTAACTCTTTTCCTCCATCTGCCTCAGTTAAAGCGCAGGGTCTAATAATTATGTAAGGAATTCCACTGGCTCTTAAACTATCTTCTCCTTTTAATTTCCAAGTTAAAATTCCTCCCAACTGGTCATTTAATCTTACCGTTGGAGGTTCTTCGTCTAAATTAATTCCTGGTCTTCCGGGACGAGTCACACCAGCAGAACTAACTAAGACAAATTGGGGTAAAGTTTCACCACCATAAGCTTTGATCGACTCTATTTCTAATGTAAACCTACCAGTATTAAACTTAGGATTTAAAGCTCCATCATATTCAAATTTACTCAACATTAATTGAAAAGAGCAAATTTTACTAGCATCAATTTGTGGACAATCTTTAACATATTTAGCTCTAAATACAGGTGTTAAATTCGCAAAGAGAATGGTAATATCTATCCATGTATTAGCTACAGTATCGAAAGAATAACTGTAACCAACACCGTCCCATATTGATTCTGTTCGCAAAAAGATCTTATAACGTTGTCCGTCACCTTTGACGCGCAATTTTACACCTGCATAACCTGATAAATCAATTGCTGGTGAGAAATTCTTGGTTCTGACAGAAGCAAAACCTCCTGAATTAGCAGTAGAAACATTACCAGCAAATAAAGCGGTTTTTTCTAAGATTTGAAAATTGCTGGCACTGACACCACCCATAACCACATCATCCAAAGCACCCCAAATGTCTTTTAATTCTTGTGATGATTGAGTAAAGTCAAATATTCCTTTTTCTCCTGTGTTTGGTAGATATTTTACTGCTGCTTCTACTAGGTTCTTTACTCCGTTATATTCGACATTTTCGGGTGTATCACCAACAGTTTCTGGGAGATAAAATTTCACACCTTGATTATATTTAGCTCTATCAGGTGTGTCTCCTCCTACTGGTTGAACACGCACTGCTGTACAACAAACAACTGCTTGGATATTACTCATAACTAAGCTGTTGAGGGTTTCAGGTTTGGTAATGTCTCCCACTACTAAGTCAACTTCATTACCAATAATTGACCGCCCTTTGTCAATATCTCTGACTAAGCAGCGAACTTTATAACCTTGGGTTAGTAATCTTTTTACTACTCGTTTACCAACTCCACCTGTCGCACCAGCTACTAGAATTATACCCATTTTCCTCCCCCCATTTGGTGGATTCTGATGATTTCCAGGACGACCTTGAAATAACTTTTGTAGCCAGTTCAGAACAGGAAATACCTCAAAGTAGGTCAGGGTTTTGATGAATCGGTATAAGTCCCATGGAGAACGATTCTCTTCAGTCATAATTACTTCGTTACTAGTCTAGTGTATTCTATTCCTAGACTAGCAATTTTATATTACTGCTATCTAAATCATGAATCTAAATCATGAATAATATATAGAAGTGGGGGATCTGAGAGTATGAATTATATATTATTATACTTTAATAAGTCAGCATTAAGCTATTGTTATGAGCCAATTTGAAAAAATTCAAGCTGAGTATGAAAATTTTCCTCAAGAATTTGCCAGTATCATTATTAGTACAGTATTCGTACAGTTAACTCCCAGGGAATCCCTAACGCTAGTTATACTCCTTTTGTAATAGATGAATCTAAAAATGTTTACATTTATGTGAGCGGTTTAGCTAGTCATACTACTAATATTCAGGCTCATCCTTATGTGGGTGTTTTATTTATTGATGATGAAGCGAAGACTCCTAATATTTTCGCTCGTCGTCGTTTGAGTTTTGATTGTACAGCGACTTTAATTGAGAGGGAAACTGAATAATGGAATCAAATTGTCGAACAATTTCAAGCGCGGTTTGGAGAAATTATTGAAATGTTACGCAGTTTGCCAGAGTTGAGAATTTTTCAACTCAGTCCAACTGAGGGACGTTTTGTAATTGGTTTTGGTTTTATTTACCATATTACTGGTGATAATCTTCAGCAACTTGTACCAGTGACTAAAGATGATCTCTCATAATTCCTAATTAATTAATATATATATGCTGAAATTTTAACCTCCTGGCTTTGCTTGTAAGCTTATGAATACATCTTTGGGTTCGATAGTTTATTATACCCAAATCAGTGACCCTTGGAATATTGTGAAAAAATTACCACCATTATTATTTCTACATAATTTTGGTGGTGGTGCATCTGCTTATGAATGGTCTAAAGTTTATCCAGCTTATGCGATTAAATATCGGGTGATTGCACCGGATCTAATTGGTTGGGGAGAATCTGATCATCCGGTACGAGATTATCAAATTCAAGATTATTTAACTACTATTAGTGAGTTTATTCACCAGACTTGTGATCAACCTGTGAGGGTGATAGCTTCTTCTTTAACTGCTGGTTTTACTATCTGTTTAGCTATTGCTGAACCTGATTTATTCGAATCTTTGTTTTTGGTTTCTCCCTCTGGGTTTGATGATTTTGGACAAGGTCCTGGAAGGAGATTACCGCTTTCAGTGATTAATATCCCTTTTGTGGATAATTTAATTTATGCTTTGGGTGCTGACAATGAAGTTGCGGTTAGCAATTTTTTACAAAGCTTTCTTCTTTCTCAACCAGAACGAGTGACACAAGAAATGGTAGAGGCTTATTTAAGTTCTGCACAAAAGCCTAATGCAAAGTTTTCTGCTTTGGCATTTTTACAGGGTGATCTTTATTTTGATTTGAGTTTATATATTCGGCAATTAAAAATTCCTACTCTATTTTGCTGGGGTGAGGAGGCACAATCTACTAATATCAAATTAGGACGAAGATTGGCAAGTTGAAATAAAAATGCTATTCGAGATTTTCAAGTGATCGGTCACTCATGTATACTAGCACATCTGGAAATACCAGAGGTTTTGATTGGTCTTTTATATAAAAATCTCTAATTTGCTGCTCTTAACGCTGTAATAACCCTTGAGGTAAATCAAGATAGCAATAAATTTTAATAAAACTGCCACTTATGAAGGTGGTTGTCTTGTCACTGCGGTGCAGTAGGCTTTCCGGTAGTAGTTGATAACCACAAAGTGGATGATTGTAACTGTTAAATTTGTAGTAAAACGGGATTTTTACATTTATTTAATTGTCCCTAAAGGTAAATTTACTTTATTACAAGGTGAAGATGTTTTGAAGACCTATAAATTTAATACAGGAGTAGCATAACCTAAATAAAGTTCGTCCTATGTGTGGAATTCATTCTTTTTATATTCCCCGCAGTCATCCTGATGGTATTGATGTAAATGTCAGGTGTTTAGATGGTCATGTGATAGGTAATTTTGAGATGTCCCTTTTGATGGTGCAAATTGGGAGGACAATATTCACAAGTTGATTTAATCACAGTCTAAGAGGATGTTTGAAAAGTCCTTGGTTATGTATCGAAAATCTTGATATCCCCCTAGCCCCCTGAGAAAGAAAGGGAGATCTACAAGTGCTGGATACCACACGAAAAAGTTTTCAAACACCCTCTAACACTTTTAAAATCAATCCAAAATAAAAGGGATGGCTTACACTACCGCTAATTATTGACTATTCAAAAATCTAGCCTAACAATTCTAGATTAGAGAAAATAAACTCCTGTACAGAAAGATTTCCGTCTGTCTCAGTGCGAATTTCCCGACGGTTGAGAATGTAATAATTTCCTACTTTTTCATATTCGTCTGTAAACTCGCTCAGACCACCTTTTTGGATACCAGTTTGGGGGTCATGATATACAGCATCATAGGTGTGAGATAGATATCCTGCCCCTGTTTCGTGAATGCTAAAAGTGTTAATTGTCACAACAACTCCATGAATATGACGATGAACAAGAGTCACTACATCATTACGAACTTTATATTTGTCACCTGCTGATTTTCCACCAAGGAAAATTTCTACAGCCCCAGTTTCATCTGTTTCTCCATAGGTAAAAGTATTTTCGCCGTGAGTTTGTTCAAAACTGCGACGGACACGGTGAACAGCGATTTCCCAAACTTGACCTTCAATAGCTTTCTTTGCTAATGGGTCTTCTATTTGCAAAACTTCCCATTTGAGATTAGCGTCAATGCGAATTTTGCCAGTGAATACCTGTCCATCATATTTATAGGTGATATCTGCACTATAACCTGGGAAATTTTCATCCCAAGTGTAACGGTTTTGATATGCAGCCCGGAAAAGTTCTTGGGCAGAGATTTGAGTAACTGTCATGATGCTTGTCCTCTGGCTACGAGTAAGAATAGCGTTTTATGCTTGCTGGTATTACCATAGAAGTAATTATCGAGGTTTGGATAGTCCCCAAGTGGGTACTCTTATGACAAAAACTCTCCATGCCATTTTTGAAGTGATCGCTCATTTTCAAAACGAGCAAGAATTAAAACAGGCGCTCATGGACACCATTGGCGACCATTTTGGCGTGCAACACTGGGGTATTTCTTTCCTGGATGATGAGTTATTAACGGAAATCAAAACTCCCGATATTCCGGCTGTATGTTTGGAAGCTAATCCTGTCGGTCGCTATGTCGTCGAACGTCACGCCCCCACCCATGAGCAATTAATCTTATCACCAGAAGATTGGAAAAATTTTTGCACCCGTCACGAACACATCATGACTGGTCCGATAGTTTGTGATGGTCGGTTAGTAGGAACACTGAATTTTGCCCGTGACCCCGGTAGCGCCCCTTTTAATGGTAATGATTTGTCTGATTTAAGTGCTTTATGTATTCATTTATCAGCCAAGCTCGCTACCCTACGAGCAAAACCCAAAATCTTATCATCTGCTGTTAATTCTCTACTCACAGCCAGAGAGTTAGAAATTGCCGAATTAGTCGCCCAAGGTTTAACTAATGGAGAAATTGGCGCTAAACTTTGGATTACACAAAATTCCGTTAAGCAAGCATTAAAAAGAATGTTTCGGAAGTTAGGGGTTTCTGCTCGTGCGGAAATGGTGGCAAAACTCCAAGATCGCCTGATTTCATAGAGAATACTTTAACTGGTGGGCAATGCCCACCGTGCTATTTTTCTATACTTCCAGAACCTGAATTTCATCAAGTTGATTAATCACCACATCTGCACCTTGAACATTACCGGAATTACCAATCCAAGTAATACCAATGCAACCTGCGGCTTTAGCATCTCGCGCCATTTGCATATCACCAACAGAATCACCAACCATCAAAGTAGTTCTCGGTTCTACGCCTAAAGTCTGACAAGCTTGTAGGAATAAAATGGGATCTGGTTTACTCGGATCTTCATCAACTCCCATTTCTAGTTGTAGGTAGTCCCTTAACTCATGAGTGATGACAAATTTCTGCACTTCCTTCGTTGTTGCGGCTGAGAGAATGCCCAGTTTTAATCCTGCTGATGATAGGGATTTTAAAATTTCTAAGCTTCCCACATATAAAGGTGAGGGAGTTTTTCCAATGTATTGTTCCGCTTCTGCTAATGCTTGGCGGGCAATTGTTAAAGACTCAAACCATCCTCTTCCAGTTTCGGCAATATAAGCAGCGGCTGCGGTTTCTGTTTCTCGACGACTGCCTACGGCCATTAAACCTGCTGGATCTAGGCGATCACCATTAATACCAAAAGCCATTAACAATGGTTCACCAATACCGGGAACTTGCGCGTCTATAATTCTTGCCCCTCTTTGTCCGAGCGATCGGAAATAGGATTCTGAGTCTTCTAATGTCCCATTTTTGTCAAATAAAATTGCCTGAATATCAGGAAAGGTCTTGTCTCCACATTTAATAGTAGCCATATTAGTCAGTTATCAGTTATCAGTGAGAAAAGGCGCTCTTGCAATAGACCGGAGTTTTTTATTTTTTAATTTTTATGCGTCTTCAATTAGCACAAAAAAAGAGGGAAAATCCCTCTTGATTAAATAGTTTTATGCTTCTAAGTTGCAAGCAATTACAACTAAAAATATATTATTCTTCAATAGCTGGGGGAATTTCTTCTTCAACTTCAGTTGCTGGGGGAATTTCTTCTTCAGCTATAGCTTCTACAGCTTCCACAGGTGCAGCAGTGATACCTTGCTGTTTAGCTAACATTTGTTCCCTATACTTAGCTGCCATTTCTTCGGCCTTATCATAGACCAAATCGCGGTTCTTAATCATGTCACCAGGTTCTGGTTCCAACTGTTTGGTAGACAGAGAAATCCGTCCTCTTTCTGCATCCAAGTCAATGATCATGACTTTCACTTCATCATTGACATTGAACACGCTGTGAGGTGTGTCAATATGCTCGTGGGAAATTTCAGAAATGTGGAGTAGTCCGCTAACACCACCGATGTCGATGAATGCACCGTAGGGTTTGATACCACGAACTGTACCAATCACCACTTCGCCAACTTCCAAACGGTTCATCTTCCGCTCAACCAGCGCCCGACGATGGGAGAGAACTAAGCGGTTACGTTCTTCGTCTACTTCTAAGAATTTTAAGGGCAATTCTTCCCCTACCAATTCTTCTTTTGGTTTGCGGGTACTAATGTGAGAGCCGGGTATAAAGCCGCGTAATCCCTCAATTCGTACCAATGCGCCCCCACGATTAGTGGCAAATACACCAGAACGGACCGTAGCATCTTCTGCTTGTAACTGCCGTACTCTTTCCCATGCCCTCATGTATTCAATACGACGAATGGAAAGGGTTAACTGACCATCTTCGTTTTCATCAGTGAGGATGAAAAATTCCCGTGTTTCGTTTGATTGTAAGACTTCTTCCGGGCTATCCACCCGGTTAATAGACATTTCCTGTATAGGTATGTATGCTGCTGTTTTAGCACCAATGTCAATCAGAGCGCCGCGCGGCTCTATACTAAACACTGTACCTGGTACAATATCACCAGGGCTGAAGTGATAATCGTACTTATCAAGTAGAGCAGCGAAATCTTCGTGAGTAAATCCAATTTCTGTAGCGGTTAAATTCTGATTGACCATGCTGATTTGTTCCTGGTTCTAGTCTCCGTCAAGTTTTTGTCACAGTTAACGATGTATATGCGGTGGCTTTTAAATAAGTCTACACTTACATCCTTGTTAAACCTAGCGCAGAAGAGCTAGGTTTACACATATTATCTTCCAGATAGGATATTATATCACATAACCAAAATCTTTTCACTTGTTGGCATTTTCAGCCTAATAAATTTTAGCAACAGAGACTCACAATATTATCCGTTGCTACCCAAAATAGGCAGCAACGGATAATATTGTGAGTTTTTTTTACAAGTCTGGTAATTCAGAATATGACTTGAAAAATCGCTAAATGGTGAATACTGAGAAAAAATGCCAGCTTTTAGTTTTTAACTGTTTAATCTTTCTCTTTTCTCTCAAAGCGGGGGGGTTCGCGAAATGCGATCGCAAAGAAGAGAACACCTATTGCCAAGGTCAAAATTAAGATGTATGCAACGCTTTCCATATCTTTCCATATTAGGAGTTCCTGCCTATCCAGCCAGTAATCTTAGTTTACCAGGCCTAGGAAAAAGTATGAAGTATAAAGTTTTATTGCTTCATACTTTTTCCTAGTTTAAGCTTCTTTACGCGTACGAGTGGTCTTGTCACCAACTTTCTGGAACAGACCCCACTCAACTTGCTCTTCCAGATCCGCTTCTACACCGGCAAAGACGTCACGGTAGATTGTCCGAGAACCATGCCAGAGGTGTCCAAAGAAGAACAGTAGGGCAAATACGCCGTGACCAAAGGTAAACCAACCTCTGGGAGATGTACGGAATACACCATCAGAGTTTAAGGTTTCGCGGTCAAATTCAAATATTTCTCCACCTTGAGCTTTACGAGCGTATTTCTTCACGTCAGCAGGATCTGTAAAGGTATTGCCGTTGAGATTGCCGCCGTAGAAGCTAACAGTAACGCCTGTTTGCTCAAAGCTATATTTAGATTCTGCCCGACGGAAAGGAATGTCAGCGCGGACAATTCCATCTTTATCGGTCAAAATTACTGGGAAGGTTTCAAAGAAGTTAGGCAGACGACGTACAGTTAACTCACGTCCTTCTGCATCTGTGAATACTGCGTGGCCTTGCCAAGATTGGGCAATACCATCACCCTTAACCATTGGACCTGTACGGAATAGACCACCTTTAGCGGGGCTATTACCTACGTAATCGTAGAAGGCCAATTTTTCAGGGATTTGTGACCAAGCTTCACTTAGACTTGTGCCTTGAGCAACACTGGTTTGCACACGGCGCTCAATTTCTTGACGGAAGTAGCCTTGATCCCACTGGTAACGGGTAGGTCCAAACAATTCGATGGGGGTAGCAGCGTTACCGTACCACATAGTACCAGCTACTACGAAAGCAGCAAAGAACACCGCAGCAATACTGCTGGAAAGTACGGTTTCAATGTTACCCATCCGTAGTGCTTTGTAGAGCCTTTCGGGGGGTCTGACTGTGAGGTGGAATAAACCAGCGATAATACCAACTACACCAGCTGCAATGTGGTGAGCGACAATGCCACCAGGGTTATAGGGGTTAAACCCGGCTGGTCCCCATTCTGGTGCTACTGGTTGGATGCTGCCAGTGACACCAAAGGCATCGGATACCCACATCCCAGGACCAAATAGTCCGGTGAGGTGGAAAGCACCGAAGCTGAAGCAAAGTAAACCAGATAAGAATAAGTGGATGCCAAACATTTTTGGCAAGTCTAAGGCTGGTTCGCCGGTACGAGGATCTCTGAAGAGTTCCAAATCCCAGTAAACCCAGTGCCAAACGGCTGCTAGGAATAACAAACCGGAAAGAACAATGTGAGCAGCAGCAACGCCTTCAAATGACCAGAAGCCAGGATCTACTGCTGTGCCACCAGTAACACTCCAACCGCCCCAGGATTTGATTACGCCCAAACGTGACATGAAAGGAAGAACAAACATCCCTTGTCGCCACATGGGGTTGAGAACTGGATCACTGGGGTCGTATACAGCTAGTTCGTATAATGCCATTGAACCAGCCCAGCCGGCGACTAGGGCTGTGTGCATCAGGTGTACAGAAATCAGTCGACCTGGATCGTTCAGAACAACTGTATGTACTCGGTACCAAGGTAGTCCCATCGACTACGATCCTCCTTGAAGAGTTAGTTTACAAAGCAATTTTCTTACTGAGGTTCTCAGGAAACGGAAGCCGTCGCTTGGAGAAATCTCTGAGTTTTTTGTTATTGCCAGTCTTGAGTTTTACCACAGATGAGCCTGTGGTTTAGCAATGCTGATCCGCTGAAACAGCTTTATTCCCTTGAGTTGATAACTTTTGGGAAGTGGCTGTTGGAGTGGCTATGGGATTGCCAAGCAAAAATGAGAATATTTTAAAAAGTGTAACTATTGATGGAACGCTTTGCAAGCTTCTAATTAATTATAGATGTGATTAACTGGCTTGTGGCTCAAACATCCCTACCAATCCCCAAAATGCTGCTGATTATCATCTGAATGGCTCTGTGGTGATTAAATGCTTTTAAGTCCACAATGTCTGGCATAAAACTAAATTGGTGTTTTAACTGGCGAGCGCTTATTGAATAATTACAGGTTTGATTTTAGACTAAGTTTACGTATAGAAATTCTGGCTATTAGGATAGGAAGAAGCGGAAAATCCTCATGTTCTTAATATTCTTAACATAGTTATCTTAATTAAAGAGTACAATAGTATAGTATTTATTTGAGGTGAATGAATATGAGTTTACAAGAATTAGATAAGGTTCAAAGAGCAATCATAGCTATTCACAGAGAGCTATTTGGTGAAAGTCCTTCACCAATGAAGTTACAGAAATTGTATTACGCATAAGGATATGCCTGAGCTGAAGCAAAAGAGTTATTCCCTGAAGATTTTCAGGCATGGCAGCATGGACCAGTGATATATGATCTTTACTATAAAAAATATAAGGGGTATAAGTGGCATCCAATTGATGAGGAGGTATCGGAGGCAGATGGCATTGATGATGAATACTTAAGACATGTGGTAATTCCTTGTATCCGGTATAACAAAGCAGCACTTACCACAATAACGCACAGAGAAAGACCTTGGCTAGAGGCAAGGGGTGATTTAGATGAATCAGAAGGTAGCAATACTTTAATCAATAAAGAATGTCTGCGTAACTACTTCAGAATGTCTGCGTAACTACTTCGCTTCTAAGTTGAAAGCCTATGGCTAAAAACAAATTTAGTGCTATTGCGGAACAAGATGCAAAGTCTGTAGTAGAAGAGCGTCTCCGTGTTTCCTTTAAATACCTTGATTGGGACTAAGACGAGTTCTTTTTTCATGGAATGGAAATCAAATACTATCAGAAATTGTTTGATTGCATATCCACAATAGAATCCAGTACAGAAAGGGAAAGAACTGAGCAAACCCATCCTAGTTTATCACCTAAGTCGATCTTCAATTCCCAAACTTCAATTAGGGACTCGTTTTCTGATGAGGTAATAAAGATTAAGGATAAGCTCTTCGTTCAAACAAGGGACGAAGAATTATTGCTAGATCAGGCTAGGGAAATAGGCTCAAGGCCTTTTGAAGTAAGGTTGGGAAGAAATTATGGGCGAATTTATGGTTTCATCTGGAATAACACGTTCAATATTGTCTGGTTTGATCCGACTCATAATTTCTACCCTATGAACCGTGGAATCACAAAACATCAAGATGTAGTAACAGTCAAGTATGTCTCCCCAGATGAAAGTTTACGGCTTCAAGAAATAATAAAGGAACTACAGAAAGAGAATACAGAATTTTATGAGGCGCCTTTTAACAATTTAGATTCTCATCAAATCTAAACATAATGATAATTTAAGCAGGTCGGCGTTAAAAATTGTCGTTATGACAAGGCAGGAGGGAAGAAGTTTTTGGGCAATTTTAACTTTAGTTACATACTACTCTCCGAGAAGCCGCTGTGCGTCTACGCTTTCTTTGCGCCTTTCTGCTGACCAACTAATTTAGCTAGGTTTTCCCTGCCTATGTTGTACCTAGGTTAAAAGGGTAAACCTAATATTATCTCTTCTTTTATACTAAAATTTCTAGGCTAGAATTTAACTAATATTTAACAGATAAAAGAGTATGAAATGGATACAATGACTACTCAAGAGGCAAGTAATGACTTATATGGTTTAATAGATCGTGTTATTGCACATGTAGAACAGACTATTATTTGTAATAACAAAGGTAACAAGGCTATCTTAATTTCTCTAGAGGAATTTTCATCATGCCAAGAAACATTGTATTTACTGTCAGATCCTGTTAATACAAAGCATCTTCCTGCCTCAACTCAATCAGCAAAAGCAGGTGAGGTTGTTGCGAGAGCCTTAATTGAAGAATGAGAGATTAAAAAACTAAGCGATGATTAATATCAGCTAATCCACCGGAGAAAAGGCAATGACAGTGGCAATTGTTAAAAATATGACCTTTGAGGAATTTCTCAACTATGACGATGGTACGGATAATTTATATGAAGAATTGGAAAATGGAGAATTAATTCCTATACTTTCAGAACGTGATATCAATCTAAGAATAGTAATGTTTCTATTGTTCTATTTTTATCAATTAGGCATCCCATATTCTCGATTGCGGATGAAGCTTAGGTGGCTGTGAATAGCAGAAGTTTGGGTGTGCGTGTACCTGATCTGGTACTACTTTCTGAAGAGTTAGCGATCGCAATGACAGGAGCTACTCGATCACTGGTATTAATGGATATGCCACCACCGTTATTGGTGGTTAAGGTGGTGAGTCCTAATCAGGCTAGTCGTGATTATGGCTACAAGAGATCCGAGTATGCAGCATGGGGTATTGCTGAATATTAGATTGTTGATCCCATCGCCCAAAAGGTGACAGTGTTGGAATGGGTGGAAGGTTTTTATGAACAACAGGTATTTGAAAATGATACCTTGATCGTTTCTCCTCTATTTCCTGATCTCAAGTTGACTCATGCTCAAGTTTTACAAGCATGAGATACTAATCTTGTGAAGATAATTTGACCAGATGTAAATAGCTAAACATATATCCTAGAATAATTAACTGCTGATTTGAAAAAATTAATGGTAATAACTTGGTTTTCGTGGTCTATGACACGGTGGGGTAGAATAGCGAAATTTCTATCTTTATTCTCTATCTGTTTATTGTTGACTGTAAGCTGTACCCCTCCTCAACAGATAACTACTCCAACATCTGGTGCTGTCAATACTCCTCCCAGTGATGGACGGATTACTATCGGTACGACTCAGAAACCTCGTACCCTTGATCCGGCTGATGCGTATGAATTAGCATCTATGGGTTTGGTGTTTAATATGAGTGATCGCCTATATACTTACGAACCAGGGAGTATAGAAATTAAACCCCAACTGGCTACAGCTTTACCTAAAGTTAGTGCAGATGGTTTAACATACACCATACCTATACGTCAAGGAGTGCTATTTCACGATGGTACACCTTTTAACGCTAAAGCAATGGAATTTACCATCCAGCGTTTTATCGAAAATAAAGGTAAACCATCTTTCTTACTATCAGATACGGTAGATTCAGTGAAAGCTACAGGGGATTATGAATTAACAATTAAGCTGAAAAAGCCCTTTGCAGCTTTTCCTTCACTGTTAGCATTTTCTGGAGTGTGTGCTGTCTCTCCGAGAGCTTACGAAATAGGTGCAGGTAAATTTCAACCCAATATCTTTGTGGGAACTGGCCCTTATAAATTAGCCCAGTATGGGACTGATTCTCTCAGATTTGATGTATTTGATAAATATTGGGGAGAAAAACCAGCGAATAAAGGTATTAATGTCCAGATTCAAACCAGTCCAGTGAATTTGTTCAATGCTTTTAAAACTAGTGCGGTAGACGTTGCTTATCTATCTTTACAACCAGACCAAATTCGTAGTTTAGAAGAAGGTGCTAAAAAAGGAGATTGGCAAACCATCACTGCCCAAGGTAGTGTAGTGAGTTATATAGTGTTGAATCGCAATCAGAAACCTTTGGATAAACCAGAAGTTAGAAGAGCAATCGCATCACTCATTAATCGTCAATTATTCAATGAGCGAGTTTTGTTTAATCAAGCAGATCCACTTTACACCATGATTCCCACTACCTTTAATGTTTCCCAGCCATTATTTCAAGCTAAATATGGTGATGGTAACTTTGAAGAAGCTAAAAAGTTGTTAACTACCGTTGGTTTTTCCCAACAAAATCCCGCTAAAGTGCAAGTTTGGTATCCTGCGAGTTCACCAACTCGAAGTTTAGCCGCACAAACACTCAAATCCTTGGCTGATACTAAAATGGATGGGATATTACAATTGGAAGTAAAAACCGTAGAAGGTGCTACATTTTTTAAAGAAATTTCCAAAAGTTTATATCCAGTAGCTTTACTAGATTGGTATCCAGACTTTTTAGACCCAGATAATTACGTACAGCCATTTTTAGCTTGTGAGAAAGGTTCAGAAGCAAAAGGCTGTGAAGACGGAGGAAGTCAAATGCAAGGGTCATTTTACTATAGCGAAACAATGAATAAACTCATTGATCAACAACGTAAGGAACAAAACCCAGAAGCCAGAAAAAGAATATTTACTGAGATTCAAAGCCAAGTAGTCAATGATGTTCCTTATATTCCTTTATGGCAAAACAAAGATTATGTATTTGCCCAAAAAGGTCTAACTGATGTAAAACTTGATCCTACCCAGAACTTGATTTACAAGAACATTAAAAAGTAGGGATTCAAGATTCGGGACTGGGGACTGGGGACTGGGAACAAGAATAATATATTTAATTCCTGACTCCTGACTCCTGACTCCTGACTCCTGACTCCTGACTCCTGACTCCTGACTCCTGACTCCTGACTCCTGACTCCTGAAAGCTTACTATAAATATGTCCCGTTCAAAAGCTTTACAGTATTACATTGTTTCTCGGTTGCTATTTGCACCATTGCAACTATTAACTATTATCACCATTGTTTTTCTTTTACTGAGAGCAACTCCAGGCGATCCAGCAGATGCAATTCTCGGTGGACGTGCACCAGAAAGTGCGAAAGAAGAATTAAGAAAACAACTGGGTTTAGATTTACCTATCTGGTTACAATACCTCAATTGTTTAGGAAATATACTGCGTTTCGATTTAGGTACTTCCTTAACAAGTCGGGGACAAAATGTTTGGGAAATTATTAGCCAGCATTTTCCAGCCACAGTAGAGTTAGCCGTTTGTAGTATGCTGGTGGCTTTAATTGTCGGGATTTTAGTGGGTACACTTTCTGCTTCTCGTCCAGGAACTTCTTTTGATTTAGGTGGGCGTTTATTTGGAATTATTACCTATGCACTCCCCATGTTTTGGGCGGGAATGTTGTTACAATTAATTTTCTCAGTCCAACTTGGTTGGTTTCCTAATTCTAACCGTTTTCCTCCTAATCTTCCTGCACCTGCACCTATTACTGGTTTATATACAATTGATAGTTTATTAGGTGGTAATTTCAGTCAATTTTTCACAGCTTTACATCATTTGGCATTACCAAGTTTGACTTTAGGAATTTTGCTCAGTGGCATTTTTGAGCGTATTGTGCGGGTGAATTTAAAGCAGACCTTAAAAGCTGATTATGTAGAAGCTGCTAGGGCGCGAGGAATTCCAGAAAATAAGATTTTAGTGTCCCATGCTTTAAAGAATGCCTTAATTCCCGTAATTACAGTATTAGGATTAACATTTGCTTCCCTATTAGGAGGAGCAATTTTAACGGAAGTAACTTTTTCGTGGCCGGGGTTAGCAAATAGATTATATCAAGCCATTTCTGACCGGGATTACCCAACGGTGCAGGGGGTGTTAGTATTTTTTAGTGCCATCGTTGTGACTGCGAGTATTTTAATTGATATTCTCAATGCTTATGTAGATCCACGAATTAGATATTAGGTATTTCCAAAAAATAATTAATCCTATCTTGTGGTGCGGGCATCTTACCCGCCTTTTGTTGTGTAATTTTTAGTTACCCCAAGGTAAAAGCCAGAACTGTTAGACCCCACCACAACGGATGTATTTAGTACATAAGAACTAGTTACTGGTAGAATTGACTAGAATTTATTGGCGCTAAATAGGAATTACTAGTATTAAGTTAGATATTCTCTTAATAAAGACGACTAAGTACAAAATTAAACCCGGTTCAAAATCATTATACCTCTTACAGAATTAATTTTATGTTATAAAAAGGGGTTGTCTTTGTTTTAGCCAAAAGTTAGAGTTACACTGTTATGTTTGAATTAGCGAGCACAAAGAACACCAAAAATACATAGGAGCTAAGACTCTCTATCATACCACAGAAACAATTTTGCAAGAGGTCTATTGTAATCTCCTTAATTTAGATTCATATCTTTTATAAGATTGAGCACCTGTAATTACTTCACATGTAGATAATGTGGCTAGATTTTTCACACCTAAATCTACACCCACAATACTGTCTAAATTTGATATTGTCGGTTCTACTTCTATCTGAAAACTAATAAACCATCTGTCCGCTTCACTACTTATCGTTACTAGACACCTCTGAAAATTTACAAAGGAGTCTGTGTCTGGCTTTCCATAGTGTTAAAATTAGGAAAGAGGCAAGGAAAGAATCAGGCTTGGGAATAATTACGGAGAGTTGCTATCCATGAAGATGTTGATGACAAATTCATAACTGACGTCATATCCATAACATTTATGAAATGGGCAACACTCATGAACCAATTCCTAATGTGACTAAACCACAAATAGTTAGTAAGAATTACTTGTG
>ERZ1034409.53-NODE-53-length-52507-cov-3.618013_pt1 | contig 52507 bp, 55 predicted proteins | sample MGYA00520610_ERZ1034409 | MGnify/ENA primary metagenome ERZ1034409 (study PRJEB33736, sample SAMEA104288480) | Azolla microphylla | place: Ecuador | collected 1982 | study: EMG produced TPA metagenomics assembly of the PRJEB19522 data set (Is there foul play in the... | reverse complement strand
CAGACCGCCGAGCTGTAGCGACCTCGGCCTGCCGCCAGGTTGACGAAAGAGAGCAGAGAAATCCCATCGCCAGCGCCGCAGCCTCTTTTTCGGGAAATCGCGAATCGAGAAGCCGCTTCTCTTTCGGCAACCGGCGCGAAGCGCCGTGGGGGGAGCCGGGCGCCGTAGGCGCCTGGGAGGCGAAAGCCCCCTGCGGAGCAGCAATTGACCCGCGGAGCGACCGAAATGGGGGGTGTGCCGGGGCAAACCCGCGTAGCGGGTTTGGGTGGGCTTGAGCCGGCAGGGGGGCTTGCCCCCCTAAGAGGCGGCGTAGCCGCCAAAGGTTCTGGTGATTCGACTTACCCACAATGCAGTGCACCCTGGCTACAGGTTTATAAAGAGGAAAAGATTTTAACTACAGGGGGCACGCAAAAAATTGCCGAAATGCGCAATGGATCAGTGACTTAGCGCAGAAATGCACTTTTGCGGCGGGAGTTCATCTGCGTTGATGCCGGGAGTTCATCTGCGTTGATAAGTCCGAAAAGCGAGCTAAGTCCCCGGAATCCAAAAACAATCTCGCGGGAGTTCATCTGCGTTGATAAGTCTTCGAATCCACAGGCTTATGCACCGCCAGGCGGGAGTTCATCTGCGTTAACTTGGGCCGCCAATCACGTTGACAGAAAGGCGGTTTTTCAATATGGCCCGGCACCTTGCTGGCAGAGAACTTGCGGGAGTTCATCTGCGTTGACAGACCCCGGCGTTTGGTATGGGCGCACCTATAAAAACACCCCGAACCGGCGCCCCTGCCGCATCGAGAAAAGTTGCGCATGCGCAACTCATTCAGGATGCGACGGCGCTGCAAGCGGGAGTTCATCTGCGTTGAGAGCACTGCGGCGAGGCACTTAGAATCGCCCCACCACTTTGACATGACAACGCCCTGAATATGAGCCCGAAGCAGATTTTGAACGGCATGGCGGAACGAGCTGCGCAGCTCAACGACACGCTTGCCGTCAGGAAAGATGAATTTCGGGAGCTGATGGTCAGCTTCGGCAAGACCGTCACAGCGGGGGAGAAAGGCAGCAAGGCCGTACTTGACCTGACGACGTTCGAGCTGCATTTCGTTGGCCTGCTCTTCAGGTTTGTTCACCGGCCCTCGCTGAACATGAAGAGTCACTTCGTCGAGATCCACCAGCGCATCGAAGACATCAATGCGGCGGTCGCCGTCTGGAGGCACGTCGGCACGCTCGAAATCGCCGATGGCACGGTCGCCGACGATGAAGGGCACCGCCACCGTCTCGACAGCGTGGAGGCTGCCGCCCTGCCGCTGTGGGTGAGGGTGTTCAACGCCGTCGACAACCCCAACGGCAACCTGTCGTAGGCGCGAGTTGCGCATGCGCAACTGTCCAAACAGTTGCCTGAGTGGGCCAGGATCGGATAAGTTTCAAGCTCCATTTTGACTGAAGAGGTGACGAAGCAAACATAGTTGGCCCTGAAGCGGGGTGGTGATTGAGAGCCACGTCCGAGCGCTGTATCGGCTCGAATCCGCCTCAGTAAAAGGGTCAAAAATGTGTGCTGAAAAAGTGATCGCCTGGTGCCGGCTTTTTTTTCTCGTCCTTGATTTTGTGCTGATCATCCACGAACTCAAGAAATAGAAAAGCCGAGTGCGAGGGGCGATCTGGGATTGGCTCCAGATCTGCAGATGATGTCGGTGTACTAGTCGCCGATATCGGAACGCCCAGGGCACCAAACAAACAGGATTCATCGACTTAAGCTCGCCGCACCAGTGACTCATGGTTGCAAAGAGCAACACCGACCGCCGAAGCCTATGATCGCTCACCTGTATGAGCCAGGCACGGCGAAGCGACACGGAGTGTAGCTAACTCCCACTGTCGAACGACGAGGTAAACATCAAGCCGCCGCGCGAGGATCGCGACCTCAAAAGCGTGGGGAGAGGCCCGGAAAAACAGGAACTCCGGGCTTTTCTTTTTGTGCCGTCAGGAACCGCCGAACAGGTCGCGCTGCGGGTTGGCGATCGCCACGCTGGTTTTCGACGGCTTGAGGATCAGGCCGCGGTCGATCGCATCGACGCGAGCCTGCGGGTACACCACCTGCACCAGCTTGAGCGCGCGCAGGAAGTTCTTCTTGAAGTCGCGCGCCGCCTGGGGAGTCGAGTAGCTGGAGCCGAATTGCGCCATCAGCGACTCCCAGGGAATCGGATGGGTCGGCCGGCCGATGTAGCTCATGCGGTAGGTCAGCCAGGAATAAATATCCATCGCCATCGGCGAGCCGCGCAGCGCTTTGTACGCGCGCATGTCGATCGGCACCGGCCGATCGGTGATCTCGCGGAAGAAGTTGTCGGTGATGCGCAGCTCCGACTTCCACGCGCCCGCCTCATCGGCCTTCTGCGGCTTCCACAACAGGCTCTCTTCCAGATCGAGCCCATCGGCGATCATCACGTTGCGGATGGAGAATCCCTTCGCGCCAGGCTTGCCGGGAGGCTGTCCGCTGTAGGTCGCCGAGACCATCGAGCCGAACAGGCGCTTCATCTGCTCGACGATCAGCGTGCCGGTGCCGCGCGTGCCGCCGGTGATGTTCTTCACCTCGAGCACATTGCGGAAAAAGTCGGTGAGCGTGTCCCCCAGTTCGATGACCGGCGACCGGGTCCGCACCGCCTCGGTGGTGAGCCAGCTCATCAGCAGGCGAGGGTAGGACCCGAAAGGGATGCCGCCGTTGTAGCCGGCCAGGATGCGCAGCTCGAAGTTGCCGTTGGACCGCGAGTACACATCGGTCTTGGGGTCTTTGTACGGCATCGAGGCGACCACCAGGGCGCGGGCCATGAAGCCCAGGGCGCCGGCCTGTCGCGCATCTTCCTGCTCCATCGCGAACTGCGTGGCGATGGCGTCCTGGACCCAGGCCGGGATCGGCTTGGACGAGCGGTAGTCGAATCGCTCGATCTGGCCGGGAGGCGGGGCAGGCTCGGGAGCGGCCTTGATGCGTTTCACAATCTGAGGAACGGTGTCGACCAGGGCAGCGGGTGACGCAGACTTGGCGGCGGCGGGCGCCTTGGTGCTCGCGGCACGCTTCTTCGCAGCGGCTTTCGCGCGGCTCTTGGTCGGTGCCTTGGTACGCTTGGTCTTGTCGTTCACATGACTATCCTACCGAAGGCTTGGAAAGGCCGCAGGGACGAGTGGAATCATGCCGGGTGGCGCCCTGAAATCGGGCCTGCGTCGAGGCGCGGATTGTGCCCACCACCGCCCTGTTCGATGGACTGCAGGCGCGTCTTGGCGTCGCGCGTGGCGATGTCATCGGGACCTTCGGAGTCGGCAAGAGCCTGGACCGCGGCGGTCAGCAGCTGGCGCGCCTCGGCGGTGTGGTTCTGCTCCTGGGCTCGAATACCCTTGAGGTAGACCAGGTAGGCCAGGCCCGACTTCGTGGACGTGTCGGTCTTGTTCTTGTCGAGCAGCCGTTCGGCCTGGTCGAGAAGCGGGCTGCCTTCGGCGACGTCGCCGGCGGCGAGGAAGGCCTGCGACGTGAACAGCACCACATGGCGGTACAGGTAGTCGGTCGGCTTGAGGTTCTTGTTCGCCAGCGACACCAGCTCGCGGGCGCGGGGCAGGACACGCTCGGCGTGCCCGCTGTCGACTTCACACTGCACGATGCGCAACAGCGGCCGCAGAGTCCATTCGCTGCCCTGGCCGTAATGGCGGATGAGACCACGGTAGGCGGCCTCGTACAGGGGGGTGGCGTGTTCGTAGTCATCGTAGGCGAGGTACACATCGCCGAGCATTTGCTGGCTGTTGAGGGTGTCCTGGCCATCGGGTCCGAACAGGGCGGTGAAGCCATCTACGGCCATGCGCCCCTCGGCCACGGCTTCGTCGAAGTGATGCTCTCCAGGCATCGAGTTGCCCCACACGGAGTGCGCCAGGGCGGTGTACTCATGGAGCTGTATGGTCGGCAGGCCTTGTTCGCCGTAGATCGCGACGAAGTGCGGCTTCACCTGGTCGCCTCGGGCCCCTTTCGGCGGCCGACCAGGCTTCGCACGTACATGATGCGAGCGTCGTCGAGCGTGCGGACCAGTTGCGGGTCAGGATCTCGCGGGAACGTGGCGAACAGGGCGTCCAGCTGTTGGAGCGCTTTTTCCTCGTCGCCCAGCTTGTTGGAGAGCAAAGCTTCCACGTAGCGGGCTTTGATCAGCAGCGGATCGGTTTGCGGGCGGTCGCGCTGCAACCGCTCCACGGCCGGCGTGAAGTCGGTGTTGACCTGGTTGGCATCGTCGGTCGCGGTACGGTAGTGCGCCAGGTCGACGCGCGCGCCCAGGGTGTGAACGTCCGCGGCGCCGTAGGCTTCGCCATAGAGGGAAGCCGCGCGAGCGGCGAGCTTCTGCGCTTCGACCGGCTCGCTCAGCGTGTACATCGCGTCGGCCAGTGCCAGGTCGATGCTGGCCTCGGAAAGCGGAGAGTCCTGCAGGCGCTGGGTGGCCTTGGGCAGGGCGGCGCCGATCGCGTCCTTCAGCGAGATGTCGAAGTGTCCGCCGTAGTCGGGACTCGCCGCCTTGAACACGTCGGCCAGGAAGATGTTGAGCTGCTGGGCGGTGTTGCGCTCCTGTTCGGCAACCCGGGCGGCGCGCCGCGTCTGGTAGAGCAGCATGGTGCTGATGGAGAAGCCGACCAGCAGCGCGACGCCGGCGGCGATCATCCACGGCCGGCGCGCGCGCGAGCGTTCGAGCAGCTGCTGCGCGCGCTCGAGGCGGCGCTGGTTCTCGCGCAGGCGCTGTTGCTCGGCGCGGCGCGCCGGAAGGGTACGCAGCCGCTCGGCCAGGACCTGCGCGGAAGGCGTTCGCTTCTGTGGCTGGAAATGGGTCGCCAGCAGGATGTCCTCGCGCAGCAGCTCGTCGGGGACGTCGCCTTCCCAGCCGGTGGCCGCGATGGGCACCCAGCGGCCGACGACGAGCTGATAGAGCATGACGCCCACCGCGTAGACATCGGAGGATGCGCTGGCGCGGCCGCCGGAAAGCAGCTCGGGCGCCATGTACAGGATCGTGCCGGACTCCTCCGCCTGCACCACGGTCTGCGTGAAGCCGTGAACGGTGATGCCGAGCTGCAGATGCTGGGCGGTGTCGAGCAGCCGCGCCGTGCCGAAGTCGCACAGCAGAATCCGGCCGGTCTCAGCCGAGACCAGGACGTTCTGCGGCTTGAGATCCTTGTGCAGCACGCCGACGTTGTGGGCGGCCGCCACGGCCTCGGCAATCTGGGCGACCAGCTCCAGGCGCTCCGCCAGGGGCACGGCCTCGATGCCGCCGCGGCTGTCGAACCAGGTGCGAAGGTCGGGCCCGGCGTATTCGGACTCGATGAAGTAGGGCGACTCGTCGAACTGCCAGTCGCTGATCGTGACGATCGGAGCGCCTTTGCCGAGCGCCTGGCGCAACAGGCGGAATAGCGTCACTTCGCGCTTGAGCGCCGCGAGCTGCCGGTTCTCCTGGCAGAACTTGTAGACGCGCCTGTACTGGGTCTTGTCCTGGATCGCCATCCAGACGTCGCCAAAGCCGCCGCCGCCGATGCGTTCGATCAGTTTCCAGTTGGTGCGGCCGGGTATCTGCATGCCCGGCTTGAGGTCGACGTGATAGTGGGGCTTCTGGTCCGGCGTGGTTTGCACGTCGGCGACCAACCGGTAGCCCACCTTGGGTGTCGTGGCGATGAGCTTCTGCTGCTCGTCGCGCAGGGCCTTGCGGATCTTGCCGATGGTGTTGGCGACCTGCACTTCGCTGACGACGCGGCCGGCCCACACGGTTTCCAGGATTTCATCGGTGGTGACCACCGAGCCGGCATGCTGGAGCAGCAGCAACAGCAAGTCGAAGGGCCGCGGCTCCAGTGCCACTTCCTCGGCGTTGACTCTCACTTGCCGCCGACGCACGTCTACCTCGATGCCGGCGAAGCGCCAGACTGCCACTCTCTCGTCCATAAGAACCGTCGTCTCTGTTACTGCGCTCCGGGCTGTTCGATGTGCTGCGTGGCGCCATGTCGGACCAGGGCCGCGGAATCCTGGGCGGCGCGGGCCCAGGACTCGGAAGCGTCTGCCGGCCGCAGCCTGGCCAGCGACTCGAAGGCCGCGAGCCGGGTACGGGGACAGCCGTGTTCGCGCGTCAGCCGCTGCAGCAGCTCGACGGTGTGCTCGTCGCCGGCGCGCGCCGCCAGGTCGACGATCGAGGCGCGGATCGCCGGCATCGTTCCGGCTCGGGCCTGCAGCTCGCCCTTGACCAGGTCGAACTGCCGGGGCTCGCTGCCCATCGGCACCGGCGCCGGTACCACCAGGTCGAGCGTGACGCTCAAAGTTGGCGGCGGGCGGCGCACGATGACATCGCCAGCGGGCACCAGGACGGCGCGGCCTGCGGCGACAATGTGGGAGCGCGGCGCTTCGAGCCGGACGGGTTCGCCGGCGTAGCCGGCTACGGTCGTCTCATCATAGCGGTAGGTGTCGAGCGCATAGCCGGGCCCGAAATAGCCTGCACTCAGGAGATGAAAGGGCTGGTCCTGGGCGACGTAGTAGGGGTAGGCGGTCTGCACCATCCGCCCCTCGCGCAGGTCCTGCTCGGTGGGCCAGACGTTCGCGCGCAGCATGCAGCCATTGAAAGTGCCAAGAGGTATCGACTGCGTCGAGGCGGTGGCCTTGTCGGCAAGGTATTGTTCGACACGCGGGTTGAAATGGCGCAGCACCAACTGCTGGTCGGCGGCGAGCCGGCACAGGGCGGTGGCGACGTGCGCCAGGCTGTGCGGGTCGGCTGGCACGATGGCCTGCTCGGCGAGCTGCAGGAAGTCCTGTAGGGCCATCGCTTCGCTGGCCACCGCGTCTATCTCGTAGCTCATGCGCTTAACCCTTGGAGCTTCGCGGTCGCGGCCGCCCGGACATGCGGATGGCGGTCGCCGGAGGCAGCCTGCTCGATCAGCGTCAGGCCCGCGGCCGGGTCGACACGGTGAAGGCACTGGATCGCCGTCCATCGTACCCCGTGGTGGGGGTATTCGGTCAGCTTCAGCAGAGCCGGGATTGAGGTCGGATCGGCGAGGTCGGCAAGCAGCTGCGCAGCCATCGACATCTGAGGCCACAACGCCTCGCTGTCGGTGGCGTGCAAGGCGCGCAAGGTGGCGCGGTCGAAAGTCCACCGGAAGGCCTGGAACGAACTGGTGGATATCTTCAGGGCGGGAAGCGGTTGTTCCAGCCGGTAGTCGTAAATATAGCGGTCGGCCTGCAGGCGGAAGATCCCGCCTTCAGGGATGGTTTCGGTTCGCTCGTACTTGAGCTTCACATCAGGGTCGAAGACGTCGTTCTCATAGCCTTCCGGCGGCGAGTAGAGGTCGACCACCAGCTCCCGGCCGACCGGGCTGTACATGCCCAGCCAGGAAGTCGACTGGAGCATCGGTCCGCGGTCCAGCTCCATCAGGCTCAGAGCAAAGGCCGGCGCGCGGAAGGCGACGATCTGGCTCGTTTGCCAGTCCCCCGGAGTGGGGCAAGCAAGCATCCGGGTGAGCGCGACGTTGGCCAGGTGGTGCGCCACCCCTCCGTCGATCAGTTGCCGGAACGGACCCTCCAGGGTCCAGAAGGTGTTGATGCGCCGCCGGTCGAATCGCTGCTCGACCAGGTCGGCGAAGGCTCGGATCGTCGACTCTTGGGGCGACGGCTGCTGTCCTGCGGCCGCAGGCGGGCTTTGGGTGTTCATTTCAATCGTGCGGAAACCGGGGGAGTAACACGCTGTACGGAGATTGTAAGCCGCCGAGGGTAGGGCGGAAACGTGAACCAAGTCACAGCGTAAGCCCTTGTTTTCGGCACAGATTAGTGAAAGGTGAAAAAAAAATGAGAAACCGATGAGACTTTTCGCCGGGCGGAAAGCTAGGTTTCCGAGGGTCGGACGGACAAACTCGGGGAACGTCTAAATCGACGCTATGCAAAACATGAATTCTGCAGTTGCAGTCAGCGCTCATCCGCAATCTCAATCCTTACGGAAAACGCATTTTGACCCTTTTGCATGCAAAAGTGCACTCTTGCAAAATACGGGTACTGGTGAATATCATCAGCCTGTGAACAGTCCACCAGTGTTCCAGCTGCCACTCGGGGAGGCAGAGCCATCGACCTTCAAGGAGGTCTCGGCGCTGGCGGAGACGTTTGCGGTGTCGCATGGGTTCCGGCACTTTGTCCTGACCGGACGCTTCAAGAAACTCGACCAGCAGTTCGCCACCGCATCACTCAGCAACTACCCCGACGAGTACGTGACCCTGTACCAGAGCAGGGGATTTGGGGTTTTTGACCCGGTGCTGCAGCGTTCGCGCATCTCGCCGGCGCCATTCACGTTCGATCAAGTCGATCTGTCGACGCGCCAAGCGCGTGACGTGGTGATAGCCGCGGCGAAGTACGGCGTCGACCAGGGTATTGCGGTTCCACTGCATGGCGCTGAGGGGGAGGGCATCGCCCTGCTGATGGCCGGATCGTTCCCTCCCACCGGCCCCGAGCTGGAACGGCTCTACGCCGAGTGCTGGCTGTTCCTGCGCCAACTCTATCCGACGCTGGAACGACTTCTGAAACCCAAGGTGAAGATCGCCAAGCTCACCGACCGCGAGCGCCAGGTGCTGACCTTGCTGGCGCAGGGCAAGATCCTGAAGCAGATCGCCGACATCGTCGGCGTCAACGAGCGCATGCTGAACTACACCCTGCAGGCCGCAAAGAAGAAGCTGCGCGCCTCATCCCGCGACCAGCTGGTGGCGATCGCGTTGATCAGCGGTCAGATCAGCTGGATGGTGGCGCAGCCGGACCTGGACGTGGAGTTCCTGGTCGGCACCTGATGTTCTGCTTGAAGACGCCGGCAGGGACGCCGGCGGCGATGTAGCGGCACCCTGGAAGCGTTTATCGGCGCGAAAACCGGAGTTACGCGCCGGCAACATGGATGCTTCTGCAAGCGCGCGGCGCTCATTGCGCATTTCGGTATCTACCGCGCTTGCAAATCCCCTCGCAGACTATGCAAACGAGTTGTGACGCATGCGCAATTAACGCATGTGCCTCTTAAATGTGTTGCCTTGCGTGCTTAATCGCTCATCTTGCATGCAATAAGTAATTGTTGCAAGCAACTTGCCAAGGGAAAACAGGGGAATGTTGTCAGCATGTCCGCAAGAAACAATAATGGTGCGACTCCCGAAAAGACCAAAGGCATTACCTGTGGGTGTCGTCGTAACGCTGGTTTCCGAAAGGGAGATGACAAGGGCAGTTGCGGAAGGCCGTCTGGTCCAGCGGATTGTGCTGGAGAGGATCGCCGGCGACTGGCGGCTGTTGGTGTTCCTGAAGGGGCATACCGACGGGATCACCGTGGGCAAGTACCGCGGTGGCTGGCGCCGTTGGAAGCGAATGGAAAAGGTGCTGGCCTACGTGCAGGAAATGATGCCCGAATACCCGGTCGAGCAAATCGACGTCTTCTTGCGGCAATACTCGGATTCGGAGTCCTCGCCGGAGGAGTAGCCACACCGGCACTGGCGGGCGACGCCGCCGATCTCTGGCAGAGTGGGGAAGGCAAGCACCTCTGGGTCGACCACAACGACACCCTTGCCGGGTCGCCGCTCAAGATCGCGCGGCCGGTCCCCACGTCGCAAGGCAAGCTGGTCAACAAATCCTCGTTCGGCAACCTGAAGGTCGCCCTGCCGGTTGACGCCGGCTGCGGCTACAGCGACCGGCAACATCTGGTCGTATGCCTGAACCTCGACTATGCGATGTCGCCCGCCGACCAGCTGCGGGTGCTCGCCTTTGCCAACGACCCCTTCAAGTACAACGCCGGTTCGGAGCGCGCGCTGAAATCCATGGCCGCTCTGATCGCAACGATCGGCGTTCCTCCTGAAAACGCGCTGGCCCTCCTGCAGCCGGCGGGCTGCACCAGCGGCGATTGCGACCGCCGCATCACCCTGGAGCTTCAATGAAAGCCATTCTCCGTGCCGGCTTCAGCCTGGCCGCGGCGCTGCTGTGCGCCTGCTCGGTCTACCCCACCGTCGACGAGGCGAAGGACGAGTTCAAGAGCACGTTCAAGAAAATGCCGGTGGACCGCGTCGAGAAGAGCGAGCTGCCCGGCCTATACGAGGTGTACTCGGGCGGCAAGCTGTTCTATTTCGCGCCGGAACAGAAGCTGATGCTGTTCGGCGAGATGTACACCACGGCAGGTCAGTCGCTGACCCAGGCCAAGATCGGCGAATACATCACCCAGCGCACGCTCAACATCCCGCAGGACGTGGGCGTGACGGTCGGCGATGGCCCGGTTGAGGTCACCGGCTTCCTCGATCCCGATTGCGGCCACTGCGCGCAAGCACATGACTGGCTGGAGAAGCGCGACTACTCGGGCGTGAAGCTGCGCGTCGTGTTCATGCCGCTGCAGCCCGGCTCGATGAGCTACGCCAGGGCGCAGCAGTTCGTGTGTTCGCCGCCGGAGCTGCGGCGCGAAGCGCTGCGCGAGGTGTACTCGCATGAAGATCCGGCCCCCGGCCGGCATTTCCTCACCTGTCCTGGCGGCGCCGCGCAGCTCGCCAAGGAAGCCGAACTCGCGAAGGACCTGGGCATCGAGGGCACGCCCACGTTCGTCGCAAAAGGCCAGACCGTTCTCGGTTTCAACCGGGAGCGTTTGGAAGCGCTGTTATCGACGACGTCGTCAACTAACTGAAGGAGTAGAAGCATGAAGAAGATGCTGATGGTGTGGGCTGCCGTCATGGGGGCCTTCTCGAAGATGGGCCGCCACGGCCGCACCCTGGCGGTGATGCTGCTCGGCACGATGCTGGCCAGCCCGGCAATGGCGTTCACCGCGCCGGCGGCCGGCTCGTTCGGCTATGACGCCTACGACCTGGTGGTCAACAAGGGCTGCGGTGGCCCGCTGGGCTGGGTCGGCGCTGCGTTCCTGATGATCTGGGGCATCTCCAACATCATGAAGCAGTGGCTGATCACGGTGGTCTGCGCGATCGGCGCCGCCCTGATTGTCAAGCTGCCGACCGTGCTCACCTCGCTGGGCGCGCTGATCTCCTGATCGGCTGAAGGACCCCTGGGACTTGCGGCGGGGGCCGCCAGCTCAGCGGGGTAGGGATAAACGGCGGTAGGTCAGTTCACCTCTGCCTCATTTGCGACCGACGACGAGCCAGTACATGCGCATCCGCATCCCGAGATACCTGCATCTGCCGATGCAGATTTTGTGGTTCGACATGGAGGACCTGGCGCTGATCTCCGGCGTGTACTTCATGTGGCTGCTGATCGACTCGATCTGGGTGTTGCTTGGCGGCATCGCGTTGGTCTGGGTTTTCATGAACACCAAGGGCAAGATGCCGCGCGGCTACCTGAAGCATCTTGCCTATTCACTCGGCTTCTGGAGCTCGAAGAGCCTTCCGCCTTCAGGCGTCGCGGTGCACCACGAATGAAAGGCTCACGGTTCCTCGCGCTGATCGACTCCCTGCAGAGCCGCAACCGCGGGCTCGGCATCGCCCTGGTGGTGCTAGCCGGCCTCAACATCGCCAACCTCGTCGCGCTGTTCGCGGCACAGGCACACGTGCAGACGGTGGTGGTGCCGATCGGGGGCGAGGGCATGCAGATCGGCAACGGCAAGGCTGATGCGCGTTACATCCGCCGCACAGCCCGCTACATCATCAACCAGCTCGGCACCTATTCGGCCGCCACGGCCAAGGACCAGTACCACGAGCTGCTGCAAATGTTCGCGCCCAGCCAGATCACCGCCGCCGGCGTGTACTTCGACAAGCTCGTCGCCGACATCGAGCGCTACCCATCGATCAGCAGCATCGTCGAGTGGGCCGGACAAAACCCTCTCAAGTACACGTCCGACATGATCCAGGTGGTAGGCGTGAAAGAACGTCTTGTCAACGGCGAAGTGACCGACCGCAAGGGCGTGCACTACTGCATTCGCTACCACATCGAAGACGCCCGCTTCTACATCGACAATGTCCAGGAAAAAGAAGATGCAGGTACAGACCTTTGCTTCATCGACAAGCCGGCTGCACCTGGCCAAGACGCTGCTGCTGCCGCTGCTGCTGGCGGCAAGTAGCGCGCTGGCGCAAGGAGCGGCGTCCAGCGCTGCAACGCCGGTAGGCGGGCCGACGAAGGACGGCTTGCCGTTCAGCGTCCAGTCGGCCGCTCCCGCGGTGCCGGCCACCGCGACGCCGGCGGATGGTAGTGCGCTCCCGGCCGGCCTGGCTGATCTCGGTACGGCCGTTGCAACCCCACCGCCGGCCGCGCCGGAGGCTCCGCAGGTCCACACCGGTCCCGCGCCGCGCCCGCACAAGCGCCCTGAAGCCGCGGCGGCGACTGCGCCGGCGCCGGCCTCAACCTCGTCAGCACCGCCGCCAGATGCTGCGGAAGGCGATACGCCGACCCTCTCGGTCTACGGCTTCATTCCTCCGGAGCGCACCGTCAACGTCGCGGCGAGCAACCGCGACGTGAACCGCATCCATTGCCCGGAACAGGTCGACGACGTGTTCTTCAGCAAGGAAAAGCCGGTTGATGTGCAGACAGTCGGCGACGATGTGTTCGTAAAGATGCAGACGATGCGCCTGGGCGAACGGGAGATGGCCAGCAAGGAGCCCATCGACCTGCACGTCGTCTGCGGCGGCGAGGTCTACACGATGATCCTGCGTCCGGCAGCGATCGACTCGGTGACGCTCCGCCTCGGCGATCCCGCGAAGGATCGCGCAGTGCAGGTCGCGAAGGAATGGGGCTCGCTGCCGATCGAGGACAAGGTGCAGCGCTTCACGCGCATGGTCTACCGCGACGAGCTGCCGCCGACCTTTCACCAGGCGCAGATGACCGGCGCCGCCAGCGAGGTGCGGCAATACAAGAACCTGGTGGTCCGTGGAGTGCGGAGGATCACCGCGCCCGGCCTGGGCCTTGCCGCGGTGGAGTACGAGGTAACTGCGCTCAACCCGGTGTCGCTGGACGAGCGCGACTTCCTCAACTACGGCCTCTCCAAGTCCATCGTCGGCATCACGGTCGACCCGCTCACCCTCGCCAAGCCATACCAGACGGCGCGGCTCATCCTGATTGAGAGGAGCGTTGGCGATGTCCGATAACCCGCTTCTGAAGTTCGTCAAGGAACGCCTCGATGCGATGCCGCCCGAGAAGCGGCAAAAGTTCATCAAGTACGGCATCGTCGGCGGCGCCGCCGCGCTGGTCATCGGCATCTACTATATGACCGGACAGGATCACAAAAAGCCGCCTCCGCCGAAAGAGGCGGCTTCGGTGGTGGAGCTGGGCGATGCGCGCATGGAAGACGACATCCGCGCCCAGGTCGCTCGCGAGCACCAGGAGATCGAGGGCGGCAACAAGAAGCGCGACGAAAAGACGAAGGAGCAACAGGAACGCATCGAGCAGCAGGAAGCCCAAATCAAGGCCATGCAGGGTGTGCTCACCGCCATGTCTCAGGGCGGCGCGACCGGTCTGCCGGACGGCAAGCTGCCCAGCGGCGGCGCTCCGAACGACCCGATGGATTGGCAGGGCGGCCCTCCTGGCGGGACCGGCGGCATCCGCGGCAACGGGAGCGGCGGCGGAGCGCCGGCGCCCAACCAGCCGCCGCCACAGCTTGAGTTCGTCGGCGGCGTCGGCCACGTCAGCAACTCAAAGCCGGCAGCCGCGGCCGGAGATCCGTCAAAAAAAAAGTCCCACAAGTTCTACCTGCCGCCCAGTTTTATGCCCGCGAAGCTCTTGACGGGCCTGGCCGCGAAAACGGTGGATGGAGCGAAGTCCGACCCTGAGCCGATCATGCTCAGGGTGCAGGCGCCGGCGGTGCTGCCCAACGAGGTCCGCGCGCAGCTGCAGGGCTGCCTTGTGGTGGCCCACGGCTACGGCAGCCTGGCCAGCGAGCGCGTCGAAACCCGCCTTGTGTCCATCTCCTGCCTCGACTTCGAGGGCAAGTCGATGATAGACGCCGAGATCCACGGCATCGTCGTAGACAACGACGGCGTGAAGGGTCTGGCCGGGCATCCGGTCAGCAAGATGGGCACGAACCTGGCCCGCCTGGCGTTCGCCGGCGCGATGGAAGGGGCGGCAGCCGCTTTCTCGCAGACCGCCACCACCACCAGCGTGTCCGCCCTGGGCGCGACCCAAACCATCGACCCCAGCCAGATCGGCAAGGCCGGCGCCGGCCGCGGCGCCGAAAAGGCCGCGGACGAGTACGGCCGGATCATCGCCGACCTGGTGCGGCAGCAGGCGCCGGTTTTGGAGGTGGGGCCAAGCAAGGACGTGACGGTGGTGGTCACCGAGGGAAGTTGGTTGGAACTCAAGGGCTTCGAGGAGATGGCGCATGAATAAGGTTTATCCGGCCGCTGCGATGGCCTTGCTGCTGTCGGGCTGCACGCTGTTTTCGCCGTTCGACAGCAAGTTCCAGTGCCAGCGCTCGCGCGACTATGGCAAGTGCACCAACGTCGCGGGCGCCTACGACGACGCCCTCAACGCCGACGACGGCCAGGGTGAAGTTGCGCATGCGCAACACCCGGCAGGGGAGGAGCATGACGCCGGGGGCGGTCCGGGGCCGGTGGACGCGGACCGCGGCCGCGCCAATTTCAACCGTTACAAGACCGACGAATACGGCGCGATGGCCTCGCTCATCGAGCAACCGGTGGTGCCGGTGGTTACGCCGCCAAAGATGCTCCGCTCGCTGGTGGTGGCCTACGCCACGGCCGAGAAGACGTTGTACATGCCGCGCTACATCTACTACTTCGTCACGGACGGCAGCTTCGTGCTGGGCGACTACCTTAACGTCGAGAAGCCGAAGGACGGCGGCGTGATGTACCCCAACGGCAACTTCGAGGGGCTGCGCTGACATGCTGCTGCTCAACGAAGAGGAGCGCGGGCCACTCGAAGACGAGATCTCCGGGATGCTGGGCCGCAATCCGTTCTCGAAGTACCTGGCCTACCGCGCCTATTCGGAAGGGACCAAGGAATATCACCTGGTCGACGATTCCATCGGTCGCCTGTGGGAGTGTCGCCCGCTGGCTTTCGTCGGCGATAAGACGTTCCGATCGCTGACTTCGATCCTGCGCCAGGAATACCCCTCGCACACGATCTTCCATTTCTGCCTGTATCCGGACGACCACATCGAGCCGATGCTGGACTGGTACAAGCAGCTCAAGACGCGCAAGGACGACTTGTTGGCCGAGGCGGCCTCGCGCTACGCCGAGCACATCTCCAAGGGGCGCGCGGGCATCGAGAAGATGCGCGGCATCCCGACTCGCAACTTCCGGCTGTTCGTGTCGGTGAAGTCGCCGGACGGGCTTTCGCCGGAGCAGATCGCAACGATCGAGGAGGGCCTGCAGAGTGCCGGCCTGGCTCCGGTCAACATGGTGCCGGGCAAGCTGCTGGCCTGGCTGCGCCGCCTGTTCAACCGCAACGTGCCGCAGAACGACGAGGCTTACAACGACGGCCGGTATATTTCAAACCAGGCGATCGACGCCGACGATCCGGTGGAGAAAATACCCGGCGGCATGCGCTTCGGTGGCCGCCTGGCCGCGTGCCTGAGCGCCAAGAGCACCCCGGAGTCGATCGACGGCTTGGGAATGAACTGCCTGATCGGCGGGTTCGGCGGCTCGGACGAAGATGCGACGCAGCTCAAGCACCGCTTCCTGTGGACCACCAGCGTCTACTACAAGGCCAATTCGTCGGCCATCAAGAAGAAAGCCTCGCTGATGATGGCGCAGCGGGCCACGGGAAGCCTGGCCAAGTCACTGAGCCGACGCAACGCCGAGTTCGACTGGGTGCTGGACGACCTGGAAAAAGGCCCCTACTGCAACGTCATCACCTCGATGTGGGTGTTCGGCAACAACGAGCAGGACCTGAACCGCGGATTGGCCCGCGTGCGCGGCCTGTGGGAGAAGCAGAACTTCGTTATGCAGCGCGAGACGCAGATCCAGCGCGAGATGCTGCTGGCGTCGCTGCCGTTCGGCCTGTACACGAAGAACAAGAGCTGGAACGACATCGACCTGCTGGACCGCGACTTCCAGATGTCGGTCGCCGGCGCCGCGCTGATGCTGCCGGTGCAGGCGGACTTCGCTGGCGGCATGAAGCCGGTGATGATCACGGTCGGCCGCAAGGGCCAGCTCGTCACGCTGGACGTGTTCGACAAGGGCGCCTCGAACTACAACTTCCTGGTCGCCGCCGGCTCCGGTTCGGGCAAGTCGTTCTTCACCAACTCCCTGGTCAACAACTACTACGGCACCGGCGCGCTGATCAGGCTCACCGACATTGGCTCTTCGTACAAGAAGCAGTGCGCGACCGTGCGCGGCCGCTTCATCGACATCGGCGACCAGGCCGCCAAGCTCTGCATCAATCCGTTCCAGGTGCGCGGTCTCGACGAGGAAGACGCCGCCGGCGACGACGTCGCAGTCGCTTACGTCATCCTGACGATGATCTACAGCAACACCGGCACGGTCGACATCACAGAAACGCAGGTGACGCTGGTGAAGGACGCGGTGCGCTTCGCCCGCGAGCGCGACGGAGGCTTGCACGGCATCGACCATGTGCAGGAATACCTGTCGCTCTACCCGAAGCACGCGGGTGAGATCAACCTGCAGGCGGCCGTCAACATCGCGCACGAGATGGGCTTCAACCTGCGTGACTACACCACGAAAGGGCAATACGGCTCGCTGTTCAACGGCAAGACCACGCTGAACATCAAGAACGACGAGTTCGTGGTGTTCGAGTTGGAGGAGCTGCAGAACAACCCCGAGCTGTTCCGCGTGATGTCGCTGCAGGTGATCAACGCCGTGACGCAGGACCTGTACCTGAACGAGGACCGTTCGGTGCGCCGCTTCCTGCTGTTTGACGAAGCCTGGAAGTACCTGGGCGTCGACGAGCACGGCGCGCGCCAGGGCGCCGCCACGTCGCTGATCGGCAAGGTGATCGAGGAGGGCTATCGCCGCGCCAGAAAGTACGGCGGCTCAACCGGCATCGTCACGCAGTCGCCGCTGGACCTGCCGAGTTTCGGCCCGGCCGGCTCCGTCATCAAGGGCAACTCGGCGTTCAAGTTCTTCCTGGAGTCGAACACCTACGTCGAGGCAGTAAAAAAGGGAATTCTCGACTACAACGGCCTGCTCTTCGACCTGGTTTGCAGCGTGCGCAACGCCAAGCCGAACTACTCCGAGATCCTGATGGACACGCCGTTCGGCTGCGGCGTCAGCCGGCTCTGCCTCGATCCGTACAACTATTGGATGAACACGACCGACCCGGCCGAGGTGGCCAGGTACGAGGCCGCGGTAGCGAGTGGCCTTACCCCACGCGACGCGATGCTGAAGCTGTCGGGGCTTGCGTGAACCCGCCCCGGACCCGCTGGCTGGTGGCCACCGCCCTTGCGGCGGTGGTCCTGTTCGCGCGCGCCGACAGCAACTCCGACCGCGGTGCGGCCGCCGCGCAGGGCGTGCTCAGCCAGTGGGGGACCGACGACAAGTTCAGCCAGCAGGCGATGCAGCCAATGGCCAGCAGCAAGCCGATGGCGACGGTCGACGGCAGCCAGAGCTTCAGCGCCCAGACCAGCTGCTCGGGCAGCCAGAAGTTCATGAACCTGACGATGGTGCCGGACTCGCAGGGCGACCTGCAGAGCCTCGGCGTCGATCTGGATACCAACCTGGACGGGACGCTGGACCAGCACACGCTGCTCAACGGACCCTATGCCGCCGTGTGCGTCAACGGCCTGATCTCGTGCCCGGCCGGCACGATCAACAACTGCCGCTACTACCAGTGGCTCGCCAACAGCTCCGGCGTGTCGCTCAACAGCAAGCGCCCGGACGGCAGCCCTTTGACGCAGACCGACCTGGGCGGCTGCTACTGCATCAACAACGCCTGCGGCAGCGGGCTGATGACGCGCAATTCGGGGAAGATCCTGAGCGACCTGGGGACCGGCATCGCGGTTTCGATGCAGTCCAACCAGCCGCGATTCAGCATCTCCAGCGCCCAGCAGCTCGACCCGATGACGGCGAACTTCTTCGGAGCCGCCGGCGGCTGCGGCTCCGATAAGCAGCCCGAGCAGTATTACGCCAACTCGTCGGGGATGACTACCGCCGGGCAGACTGCCGCTTCGGACCCAAACAGCGACTACAACAAGGTCCTGAATTCTCAAGTGGCGCAGCAGCACGGCTACAACGTGGCGAGCTGCAGCATCGACCGCAACGAATCGGTGCAGAGCACACTACCATCCGACGCGGTCACGTCCAGCCTGCCGTCGAAATCCTGCGGTGCGAATTGCACGAGCTACCTGGTAGGCGACACCACCTTGCGGCGTTGGGATGACGGAAGTGGCTGCGCCATCCACCCGCTCGACGGCCAAGTGCAGGTCAACTACGCGGGTGTGGTGCAGTCGGCGACCCTGACGGACACCGAATACGACGCCTGGATGCAGGTGTTGGTCAACAACAACCTGGTCTGGAATGACCCGGCGGCCTGGACCACTCCCGACTTTCCTTATAGCGATTGCGATTCGAAGCGAGCCCACACCAGCAGTCATCCCGGTACCGACATTACATCGTTTTTCAAGGCTGCCGGAACTGTGGACGTGGCCGGCCGGGTCGAGAACAGCGGCTTCGGCGATGGCTGGATGTGGTTCAACGTGCAACTTCAGCCGATCTGCCAGGTCGGCGGGGAATCCATCACTGACTCCTGCCAAGCGGAAGAGAACAACCAGGATTGCTACTTGGACTCGGAGACGATCGACGGTGTGCAGACCGAATCGGCCGGGGCGCCGACCGGCCTGCAGCCACTGCCTTCGTCGCAATCCTTCAGCGGTCCAAACAGCTGCTCGGTGTCGGTGGAACGGCCCTGGTGGCACAAGCAACGTACCTACCACTGCAAGAGCGCCACACCGCCTTACGACGGCACCGATGCGATCCGGCGCTACAACAGTATCCACAGTACGTTCGACCCGAAGAGCGGCAACTACACCGACACGACCGTTCAGAACGGCCAGGTCAGCATCACCCCGAGCAATATCCCGCTGGTTCCACCTGACAAGACCGGAACCTGCGTGCAGATGTGCAAGACCCGCAAGCTGCGACCGGGAATCGCCGTTGGCCAGGACGGCGCCGTGAACCAGCTCAACAGCACCGGTCCGGCCTACGACTATTCGTACAAGGAGTGCGGCGACGACGGAGTCTGCCCGGCTGACGCCGGCGAGGACGTGGTGCAGGCCTGCAACTGCCGCAACAACTTCGCCGAGGCTACTGCGGTCATGCAGGGGATTCGCCAAGCGGCGGAAGACACGGTCTGCACCAAGTCGCCATGAACCTACACAAGTGCATATTCGCTTTGTTCTGCTCGCTCGGCATCGCCGGCAGCGCCGCCGCGCAGCAAATCTGCGCGGCCGATACCAACGGCAACGGCACCATCGATCAAAGTGAGATCCAGCAGTGCCAAGGCTCCTCAACGACCGGCTACCTGTGCCCGATCGCTAAACAGGCTTGTACTGCTAACCCCGGCCCAGGCGGCACCACCTACAGCTGCCCCTCGGGCACCAACCGTCCCTGCGTCGACGACGGCAGCGGCACGCGGTACTGCTCACCATACGACTGCCAGGACAAGAGCAGTATCACGCCGGTCTACAACGACCCCATCAACCAAACCCCGCCGCAGAACGACGGCTCGCGCGATGCCGCTGGGCAGTGCCTGGACAACCTGCGGATCTTCGCCGGTACTCCTTCGCGTTGCCGCGAGGCCGGCGATCAGACGATCTGGCAGAACTGCTGCCACAACAACAACCCCACCATCAACGACACGATGGGCGCGCGTGGTCAGCCCGACCAGGTGACGTTCAAGAATCAATCCAGCACCTTCGAATTCTGGTCGAACCAATGCGACCAGAAAGACCAGCAAACCTCGTTGCTCGCTGCCTCAGGGTATTGCATCAGCGTCGGAACTTACTGCGCCGAGAAATGGCCGCTGATCGGCTGCGTGCAGACAAACGAGAGCTACTGCTGCTTCAACTCCATGCTCGCCAAGATCATTCAGCAGCAGGGCAGGGCGCAGCTGCCCGAGATGGGCAGCTTCGGCACGCCCGACAACCCGAACTGCCGCGGCTTCAGCATGGACGAGTTTCAGGCGATCGACTTCTCGAAGGTCGACTTCTCGGCCTACTACGACCAGATCCGGACGGACTCGCAGGCCAACGTACAGAACCAGGCGCAACAGAATGTCCAGCAGAACGTGGGCCCTTAGCCTTGCGCTGCTTTGCGCGGCCGGCCCGGCCAGCGCCGGCAAGGTCATCGTGCTCGGCCCGGCCTATCCCATAGCCGAGCCGGACACGCTGCAGGAAATCAGGGCCGCGATCGCCGGACGGGACTGGTCGAATTACGCCAGGCGTGAGCCGTCGACCTACACCGCCTTCCAGTCCACGCCGCTGCCACGCGCCGAGAAAACGGCATCACACCTGTTCGATCCGACCTACCTGCTGCCTGACGACGTGCGCGACGCCGATGGCAAGGTGCTGTTCCCGAAGGGTCTGCCCATCAACGTCTACACGCGGATCAAGGTGCCGGGTCGTTACATCGTCATCGGCGACAGCCAGGAGGATTTCGACTGGCTGCGCGATGTAGCAATGCCTGGGCCGCAAGACAAGGTCCTGCTCGCCGGCGGCAACACCCTGCTGGCGCGGCAGCAGCGGGGCGTGCCGGTGTACACGCTGGATTCACGCTTCATCGAAAGGTTCGGGCTGCGCGCGGTGCCGTCAATCGTGCAGCAGGAAGGGACGCAGTTGCGCGTGAGCGAGTTCAGGGTGGATCGAAAGGAGGGGAAGCCATGAGCCATGACGAAGCGCAGTCGGTGGTTGTCCGCAGCGAGAGGATCTTGCACGTGCTGATGGCCGCCGCGGTTTTCACGCTGGTGATGGGCGAGTTGATCTTCACTATCCCAGCGCACTTCGGCGTCGCCATCCCCGGCTGGGCGGAGGCGCTGGCCTGCGTCGCACAGGGCAGCGCCCTGGTGCTCATCGCCATGATCCTCATCGTCGCGGGCAACCGCTACCGGGCCTACGCCATCTTGGCGCGGGCGGCGTCCTGACCATGACCGTATCGACCCGCAACCTGGTGCGCCTGGCGCTGCTGCTGGTGGCCGGGTGGTGCATGCCGGCGCACGCGACGTGCAACACCGACAAGGGTTTCGTCAACGTCATTTCGGACATTGCCTGGGACTGCATCTTCCCGATCACGATCATGGGCGTGCCGATCGACGGCGGCAATCACCCTCCCGACGACACCAACTCGGAAATCGAGTGCCAGTGCCCCGGAAAGCGATTCCCCAACGATCCGGGTCTGGGCTTCATGGTCGGCTTCTGGGAGCCGGCGCGCATGGTCGACACCACGAATGACCCCTGGTGCTTCCCGGCGCTGGGCATGGACATGAGCAGCAGCAAGAACAAGACGACGAGTTCCGGCTGGGGCTACAGCGGCTCCGGCCAGCTCCGAAAAAGCGGGCCGGGTCAGATCGCCTTCGCTCATTTTCACTACTACGTGTTCCCGGTCTGGGCCATGTTGAATATGTTCACCGACATCCCCTGCATTTCGGAAGACAAGGAGTTTGACCTGGCGATGGTCAGTGAGGTCCGCCCGGACTGGGGCGACGACCTGACCGCGATGCAGCTGTATCCGGAAACCGCCCTGATGGCCAGCCCGATCACGGCTCTGGCCTGCATCGTCGACGCCGTTGCCTCCACGGCGCAGCGGCCCGTGGACGCCTTGTACTGGTGCATGGGCGGCTGGGGCACCACGTACCCCATGACTGGGCATATCAACGTCACTGACTATGCCGAAGCCAACGCCGGCATCGCCGGCAAGGCGCTGTATGTGCAGGCGCGCTTCTTCCAGCTCACCGATCGCGTGGTCAACTACTGTCACGGCGTACCGATCCCGATCTGGATCAAGAGCCACTGGCGCATGCAGGAAATCGACCCGGTATCGGACTCCACCTGCCATGCGATCGGACATCCGGGAATCCTGTGGACCGACCGGAAGAACCCGGTCGGCAAGCAGGACAACTTCTCCTGGATGATCTTCCGCAAGGTGGAGTGCTGCGTGGTGGTCTTCTAGGAAATCCAATGACCGACTCCGAATTCGCACGCCAGCGCGCGCGCTCGACCTACGCCATCGCCGCCGGGTTCACCGGCCTTTGGGCCTTCTACGAGCTGATGCGGAACCACGATTTCGCCGCCTTCTTTGGCCTGGTCGCGTCCTCACTGCTGGCGTGGATTGTCCGCTTCCTTCTCACCCCCGATGGCGTGCGGCTGATGCTGCAGGCCTTCGAGACGAAGCCGCCGAAGGCGAAGCCGTGAAGGCCCGGCCGGTGGTGTTCGCGTGTTCGCTGGTAATCGCGGCTTTTTCGGTGACGGCCTTGGGCGACCAGGTCGACCCCGATCCGCGTGAGCTGGCCGAGCAGGCGCAGCGGCGGGCCGCCGGTATCGCGGTGCAGGTGATGCCGATGCAGTTGACCCCGCAGCAGCTGCAGGAGGTCCACGCGACGGCCGACACCGGCACGGCCAGGGCCAAAGGCGAGCTGCAGCGGTTAGCTGAGCAGCATCCGTACACGCCGGAGGCAAAAGCAGCGGCGGTGGAAGCAGCTAACGCCGACCCGGCTGCGCCGCTGCAGGGCAGGGTGGTGATCGCGCTGTCCTCCTCGGTGCCGGAGACCGTGTGGCGGGAACTGATCGCCCAGGTCGACGGCAAGCGCGAGGCGATCATTGTGTTGCGCGGCTTCGTCGACGGCGCGCATGCCGTAGCCCCGACCGGCTTCCTGATCGAGCGTGTCCGGCGGAAGGACCCCAACGACAAGCGCGGCGGCTACCGAATGGTCGACGTCGTGGTCGATCCCTTGCTTTACCGGAATCTCGGTATCGAGCAGGTGCCGGCCTTCGCCTGGCTGCCGGACGTGACCGACATCTCCCACTGCAACGGCGACACCTTCGACAAGGCTGTCACGGTTGTCGGCAATGTCTCGGTCGGCTACGCCCTGAGCGAGATCAACCGCAACGGCGGCAAGGTGCCGCCGGAAGTCCTGAAGAAGTTCGGAGGCTGAGATGGATTCCGCGCAAGGCAATTGGCGGGTGGCGGCGATACGCCTTGGCGTCATCGCCGCTTGTTTTGCTGTCATCAACTACATCGGCGACCGGCTCGATTGGGTGCGAAGCGAGTCGGTGCCGGTGAAGCTGGCCTGGATCAGCGGCGGCGAGGTCCACAAGGGCGACTACGTCCTGTTCACCGCCCAGCACCCGATAATCAACGGCGGCGTCCCGACGCACCTGACCAAGCAGGTTGCCTGCGTCGCCGGAGACCGCCTGCACTTCGACGGCTCGACCTGGTACTGCAATGGCGAGGTCCTTGGCGGCGTGATCCGCAGCACCAGCGACGGCAAGCCCATTGACGTCGCGCAGGCCGAGGGCGTGATCCCGGCCGGCATGTTGTTCCTCATGGGCACACACCCCCGCAGTTTCGATTCCCGCTACCTCGGCCTGATCGAGGAGAAGCGCGTGACCAAGGTAAAGGCACTGCTATGAAGCCACGCCATTTGCTGATCTTCGCGGTCATCGTCGCCGCCCTGGCCCTGGGAACGGCAGTTGCGCATGCGCAACCGGACTCGCCGGCAGCGGCCGCTGTGCAGCCCGACCGCGCGGAAAGCGCGCCGGTCAGGCAGGGCTACTGGTTCTACCAGAAAAAGGACGAAGACAAGCCGCAGGAAACGGAGCCACAACCGGTGCAGGCCCTGGGCCCGCCACCGGCCGAAGATCAGCTGCTGAAGATGCACCCGACTCAGGTTTCCAAGCTGATCGAGGACTACCGGCAGTACGCGCTGTACACCATGCAGCCGGAGCAGGTGCGCTGGTATTTCCAGCTGCAGGACTTCGCGCGCCGGCGGTCCAGGGCGTTCATGAACGTAACCGAGCTGGTGATGCTGGAGAACCCGGCGCTCAACATGAACGTGGAATACCCAGTCAACGCACCGGGCAACAACGCCCGCGTGCTGCAGCGTGAACAGACCATCGGATCGAGGCTGCAGCGCGAGCGCGATGGCGCGGCACTGGTGATGCTGTCGCAGGAAGGCTGCGGCTTTTGCGAAGCGCAGCGCGGTGTCCTGAAGTACTTCGAGCAAAAGCACGGTTGGGAAATCAAGGAAGTCGACATCCACCAGCGTCCTGACATTGCAACCCGCTTCGCCACCACTACAACGCCGACTACCTTCATTTTGTTCAAGTCCGGGGAATGGGCGCCGATCGCGGTCGGCGTCGAGTCGCTGCCCCGTCTCGAGGAAAACGCATACCGCGAGATCCGCAGGCTGCACGGTGAAACCTCGCCGGAGCAGTTCACCACCCTGGAGTACGAAGACGGCGGGTTGCTCGACCCGTCAAGGAGATAGCCATGCTGTCGATCACGCGCAAGCTGCAGAAGAACGCCCGCCTCTTCCTGGCGGTTTTGGCCGTTTCAGGCTACGCCGCGGCTGCGCTGGTTCCGGCGCCGGCGTCCGCAGCGGACTGGGTCCAGGACTGGTTCGACCAGTCGGCCGTTACCAGCCCGGGCTCGCTGCACACACAGCAGCGGGGCTACTACACCGGCGGCGCGTTCCAGGCCCGCTGGAGGATGAGCAACGACTACCCCTTCTCGGTCAGCCCGCCGAGTTTCAAGGCCGGCTGCGGCGGCATCGACCTGTTCGGCGGCGGCTTCACCTTCATGGACCCGGAGTACCTGGTGCAGAAGCTGGAGCGCGCCATCCAGGCGGCGCCGGCGATCGCCTTCTCGATGGCCATGTCGGAATACTGCAAGGTTTGCCAGACGACGATGGAGTCATTGGAGCAGATCACCGACTACCTGAACAGCATGCAGATCAACGACTGCCGGCTGGCCAAGGGCATCGCGGCGATCCCGGTCAACGGCGACACCAGCATTTTCGACGATACCAAAGAAAAGGCGATGCAGGGCTACTCGATCCTGACCGGCCAGACCAAGAACAGCGAGGACGTCGACCAGAAAGTGCAGTCCAGCGGCGGCAAGTCGCCGGTGGATACGTCGAAGATGATTGCGCAGTGCCCGGCTGTGTTCAAAACCGTATTCGGCGGCGGCTCCGTGGTCGACAACGTGACGCAGCTAGTCAGCCTTAACAGCTACGCCGACCTGATGCGCGGCATGATCGGCGACGTGCAGATCACCTACGACAGCACCTACAACAACTACAACGTCAGCTCGGTGGAACCCTGCCCGGGCAATGACCCGGTCACTGGCTTCGACCTGCTGACCGGCCAAATCCAGAAGAAAGCGCAAGGCAACAGCGGCGCCTGCACCCAAGCCACCAGCCAGTCGGTGCAGGACCAGATCGCCTCGCGCCTGAACTCGATCGCCACCAAGCTGCAGGTCGCGGGCTCGGGCGCGGCCGCGCTGAGCAGCGATGACATGAAGTTCATCGCCGGCGCACCGTTCCCGATCCTGAACATGCTGCGCGACGCCATCAAGGACGGGCACCTGGACGAAACCCTGGCCAGCGTTTCGGACGTTCTGGCCGCCGCCTACGCGGCGGAAATGCTCGATGACATCCACAACATGGCCAGGATCGCGCTGCTCAAAGCCGATGAGGTTAGCCGCAAGGCCAGCACCACGGATTCGGGCGGCGATCCCAACCAGTGCAGCGCACCGTTCCTCAAGGATGCCTTCGTGCAGATCCGCGCGATGGACAGCCGCGCCGTGCAGTACCGTCAGCTGGCGAAGGAGAACTGGGTCAAGTACCAGACCGCGCTCAACGCCAACCTGAGCTACGCCAAGCTGATGCTCGAGCAGCGCCGCCAGAGTCTCGGCAACAACGCCACGTCCCTGAAGTAAGCGGAGGCCCGCCGTGCGCCTGAAGATCCTACTCGCCCTGGCCCTGGTGCTGCTGCCCGGCGTTGCGGCTGCGTCGGCGGACATGCAGTACATCTGCTACGACTCCTTCGACGACACCGTGGCGGCGTTCCAGCGCCTCGCTCTGATCGTCAGCGACAACGTGTACCTGGTGCTGGCGATGGTGCTGGCCTGCGGCTCGATGCTGATGGCCTCGGGCCACTTCGCCACGGAAGGCATCGCGGGACGCAGCGGCAGCGCCCAGCTGCTCATCGTGCAGATGTTCCTGGGCATGATGTTCTTCTGCGGCGCGGTGCTGCCGAAGGGGACGATCTACGTCTACGACGAGACCCTAAACAAAAACCAGGCGGTCGGCGGGGTGCCAGAGATCATCGTGGTGTTCGCCGGTGTGCTCAACGCACTGGAGCGGGAGATGACGCGCATCGTCGACACCGCGGCGGCCAGCCCTTACACGGCGGACATCGGCTCGGCCAGCTACTCGGTGATCTTCTCGGCCGCCACCTCGAACCAGGGCGACGCCGACCTGGAGCGCAGCATCGGCCAGTACGTCATGGACTGTGGGCTCACCTCGGTCGACACCGGCAACAACGGCGCCACGCTGAACGAGCTGCTGCGCACCTCGACGGATCTCCGCGACACGCTTTCGGAGTACACGCATCCGGCCTGGCCGACCACGTACTACCCCACCGGTACGCCGGGCGGGGTGCCGGGAACCTGTGCCGACTCCTGGAACTACCTCAAGGGCGTGCTCGACAACGCCGGCGGTGGGCAGATTGCCGACCTGCGCTCCCGCGTGTGCTCTCAGGCCGGCTACGACGTGACGGATGCGCAGCAGGCTGCTCGATGCGATTCGGTGACGCTGGAGGCGGCGAAACTGTTTGGCGTGTCGCCGGCGACGTCGAGCGTGTTCCTGCGAAACTTCGTCGTCTCCAAGGGTATCCAGAACATGCTGCTGCGGCCGGACTTTACGCCGGCGCAAGGCATGCTGGTCAACCGCCAGATGATCGCGGAGGGTGCCGGTACCTCCGAAGCGCTCAACGAATGGGTGCCGCGGCTCCGCGCCATGATGCTGGCCCTTGTGCTGGGTATCATCCCCATCCCGCTGCTGTTCATCATCACACACCTGGTCAAGCCCGCGATCGGCCTGGTGCTGGGGATGTTCGCATTCCTGGCCCTGTGGGGCATGAGCGACGCGGTGGCGGTGCAGATGGCCAGGGATGCCGCGGCCACGGCTTTCGCCGTCATCCAGAAGCAGCACATGGGTTTCGAGTCCCTGATGCTGGCCCCGCCGGCGGCGGTGAAGTCGCTGGCGTTGTTCGGCAAGTACCGCATGATGGCCTTCGGCATGGCGACGTTGATTTCCGCCGCCCTGTTCAAGATGAGTTTCCACGCCTTCAGCACGGCCGAGCACGCCGCCGGCGATCTCGCTAACAAGGGTGGGCAGGCCGGCCAGTCGACGATGACTGGCGAGGGCCTGCAGCGCACGCTCTCCGAGCAGATGAATTCGACGTCGGCGGCCGGCCAGCTCGCCACTGTTGGCGCCGGGACCGCCATGAGCGCGGCCGCTCGTAACGGGATCGTCGACGGCCTGACCCAGGCCGACTACGTGGGCAACGCCGGCGCCACGGGTGGTCGCCCCGGCCAGGGAATGACGGATCTGTACACCGGCATGGCCAATCGCCGCTCCGGCGGCGAGATGGGTGCGAATCGGGCCCTGTCAGAAGTCTCGGCCAGCCTCGGCATGACGCCGGTTGGCGCTTCGACAGAATCGGCCAGGGTCAGCGGCGTCGAGCGCGATGCCAGCGCCATCGAGCGCGGCCACGCTGCGAACGAGATATGGGGCCCGGATGGCCTGGTTTCTGGCGCCAGGCAGTCCGGCGCAGCGACCACCGCCGGGCTTCAAGCTGACCGGGAAACAGCCGGCCTGTTCCACAAAGGAGCGGGCGAGGGCCTGGATGCCCAGGTCGCCCTGGCCGAACAGAAAGGCGCCCAGACCTGGGGCGCCGTCACAGCTTCCGGCGGGGACGTGGGCAAGGAACGCGATAAGCGCACGGTGCAGGAACAGCAGTCCCTCGGCCGCGCTGACGCCCTGGGAGGCGCTGGAAGCGGGAACGGGGGCAGGGTAGGCCAAGCGGAGGGCCGCGAATCCCTGGCCACCACAGGGGCTCAGGAAAAGGTCCTGGCGGCGTTCGGGCCGAATGGCCAGAAAGCCTTCGAGCAAAGCAAGGAGCTTCCCCTGGCGCAAGCTTTCGGCGCCAGCTCGGCCGCGGCGCAGAGCGGCGGCGTGATCTCGTCCGGCATCAAGCTCGGCCAGCAGCAGACCGTTGGCGGTCTGGGCAATGCCAATGTCCGCCAGGCAGCAGCGCGCGCCATCATGGGCGACGGCATGGCCAACCGCGTGAAGTTCGAGGAGGCCGCCAACGGGAACCTGCAAGCGACGCTGACAGGTGACAGCCTGCAGCGGGCCGTCGACAACGCTGTCACGCATGGCGGCATGAATCCGTCCACTGCGGCGGCAATCCTGAAGAAAGGGGCCGGCCGGATGGAGTTCGGCTTCGATAAGGACCAGGGCATCGTCACCGGCACGCTGAGCGGCCAGTTCAAATCCTACTCAGGCTCGTATGCCATCAATGAGGACGGCTCGATGTCGAGGGTCGGGAATGAGTCAACCATAATCGATTCCAAGCAGGACATTCGCCGCGACACGGTGGAGGTCGACGACTCCCGCCACGTTGGGGGTGGTGTTGGCGTATTTCAGAAGCCTGGGGAGAACGCGCGCCTTCTGCGGGATTCCTATGGCGGCGACTTCAATACGGGTATCAAGGATCAGGCGCTGTACAACCAGGTCATCGGCAACTACAGCAAGGCTCTATCGGAATACGGCATCTCACTCAATAGTGAAAGCGCTCAGTCATTTGCTCGCGAGGCTCATATTGGTTTGAACACTGGTATCGCAGGACAGCTCACAGGTATTCAGGGGGGTGCGTCAGCCAATCACCAGGTGGTCGAATCGGGCTCTACCAGGTACGACGTTGCAAATGTCTTGGCACGTCAAGCGACTGAACAGGCAATTACCGATGGAAATCGGGCAGCCGACCAACACGTTAAGGTGTTGGGCCCGGATGCAGCTGCCCATTTCGATCGCAATGCTTACGTCGCCAGCTTCGCCGAGCAGAGACTAAACAGTGCCCTGTTCAACACCCGGCAAGCTGCTGCAGCTGACGCAAGTATCGCCAACAGGAACGATGCGGTTTTGAATGGGACCAGCGACAGAATACAGGCCGACCGTGAAGCTCTGCACTTAACAAGCCCGGCGGAACAGGTTTCTCGTTCGCGTGTTGCTGATGAGAAGGCAGTTCAAGCTCAACTTAGAAGCGAGCCAAAGATATGAATCTTCGGCTCGTTCTAATCGCGAAAACCTTCGCCACCAGGTCGGGTATACCCGTTCAAGTTTCCGGCAACATCGTAGTTGCCGCCAGGAACGAGGGGCAGACCAGTCGCGGGGTTGTAAGCGGTCTTGGAAGCGCTGCCACCCACTGGCGTGAGAAGGCGAGTACCCAAATCTTTGGCGCCGTGTGCCGCAATGTAAGCGGCAAGGCCGACGATACACAGGACCGGGATCGCGAAGGCCTCGAAGGGGATGCCGGCCTTGTTCAGGGCGACGAAGTGAACAAGGGAAACCGGGACGAGCGCGATCGCTCCCACCGCTGCCGCGCGGTAGACCGTAACAGCGAAAGTACGGTTGAGCGCCATGTTCCAGCCTCCTGTTGCTTGGGCACCGCCGTAGTCATCAAGCGCCAGCCCACACACGCATTTTACTCCTTTTGCAAGCGAAATAGTCATCGGCGGATCTCCTGCAGGCCGAGGATGGCGGCCCTCACCCCGATGCGGGGCCCCACCCGCAGGTCTGCAGGGAGCCTGCCGAACCAGTTCAACCAGGGAGACTCACCATGAACACTAGTACCCGTAGGTCCGCTGCGGTTGTATCCGGAGTCATCAGTGTCGTGCTGGCGCTGGGGGGTTGCGCCCAGGTCAGCCAGGCCAGGAACGCCTATGGCGCGATGCACGCCGCGTACTCGGCCAAGAGCGCATATGCCAACGTCAAGGACCTGCGCGACGCCCAGCCCGTGTTCGCCGGCTACGACTCTGCCGTGGTGTATGCCGAGCTGGCTCCGCGGGACAAGGATCACGCGGACGAGATCAAGGCGGCTTTCGCCGACAACCTGCGCTACCTGGTGGAGCAGCACGCCAGGGCCGTAGGCGCCAACCTGGCGGTGTGCCAGTCGGTCGAGACCTGCAGCGGCCACGTCATCGGCGTGCAGTTCCGCGAGGACGGCTACAACGGCAGCTTCGCCGAAAAGATCACGATGGGCGACAAGTTGAAGGGTCGGCTTTCCTACGTCGACGTCGCCAGCGGCCGCATCGTGGGTGAGAAGCACATCGAAGGCGTGGACAGCTACGCGGCCGTGTTGGGCTTGGTGCGCGGCTCGATCATGGGCGCAATGATTAAGAGCTATCCGTCCTCGTCGACGGATTCGGCCGCGCTGAACGGCATCAAGCCGGTGAAGCCTGGCTACGAGCAAGTCCTGGCCGGGGCCTGACGTGCCGCTTGTCACCCTTGCCGCCGGCGCCGTCCTCAACTGCTGGGCTGCAGCCGCGTTCCGCTATCACCTCCCGATCGAGCTGCTGTACGCGATCGGCCAGCAGGAATCCTCGATCCGGGCCGACGCGGTGTATCTCAACGCGGATGGTTCGGTTGACCTGGGCATGATGCAGATCAACAGCCACTGGCTCCCGCTGCTGGAGAGGTACGGGATTTCCCGCGACGACTTGCTGCGGAAACCGTGTACGAACATCCAGGTTGGCGCATGGATTCTGTCTCAGGCCGTGGAGCAGGCAGGGTACAACTGGCAGGCCATCGGCGCGTACAACGCAGGTCCGATCAAGCCGACCATGAGCCCGGCCCAGCGCCTGCGCAAGATCGCCAAATATCAGCGATATTCGGAACAGGTCATCGGCCGGTGGAAGCGCTTGAGAGCTGAGGCTGCGGCGAAGTCATCGCCGCCGCGGCCGCCGGCGCCGGCGGTCCAGGTCGCCGCCAGCGAGCGTGACCATGCTGCTCGGTAAGATCCTGGTCATCGTGCTGGCGGTCGCCGCAGTGTTCTACGTCATCCACTTGGCCGGCGGACCGATGGTGATGGGCGATGCCCGCGTCGTCGACGGGGATACCCTGGTCGTCGACGGCAAGCGCATCCGCTTGGCCGGAATCGACGCCGTGGAGCTGCACCAGGCCTGCACCTTCAGCGGGAAGGAATGGCCTTGCGGGAAGCGCGCCGCGCTGGTGCTCGAGCAATACATCGGCGGCACGAAAGTCACCTGCAGGCCGACCGGCGACAAGTCCTACGACCGCCTGGTGGCGAAGTGCTTCAAGGGCGTGTCCGACGATCTGGGCAAGTTCATGGTCCAGCAGGGCTGGGCCCTGGCCGAGCCGGAGTTCACCAAGGACTACGTCGACGACGAAGCGGCCGCCAGGGCACAGCTGCGCGGGATCTGGGCCTCCCTGTTCCTGCCGCCGCGGCAGTACCGCGCCCAGGAGCGCCTGGCTCAAAGCCAGAACGATCACTGAGAGAGGCAGCAATGGCCACCTACCGCATCGGCGACGACCGCTTCAACTCCGACACTGCGGAATTCGACACCGCCGTCGAGTCGGCCTACCTGCGGCGCGAGCGGCCGCGCTGCCTGTGCCTCCCGCCGGACGGGGTGGAGATGTACGTGGCAAAGGTCGCCGGCCGGCACATCGTCAAGCGCATGCCGAATACTGGGGCGCAGCACGCGCCAGGCTGCGACTCATACGAGCCGCCGGCGGAGCTGTCGGGACTTGGCCAGGTCCTGGGCACTGCAATCGAGGAAAACGTCGACGACGGCTTCACCGCCCTGAAGCTCGGGTTCTCGCTGTCGAAGGGCGGGAGCCGCAGCGCGCCTTCTTCGCCTTCGTCCGAAAGCGACTCGGTAAAGACGGACGGGAACAAACTGACCCTGCGCGGGGCGCTGCACTACCTTTGGGAGCAGGCCGGCTTCAACCGCTGGATGCCAGGAATGGAGGGCAAACGCAGCTGGTACGTCATCCGCAAGTTCCTGCTCCGGGCCGCCCAGGACAAGCGCGCCAAGGGCCAGGACCTGCTGCAGATGCTCTACATCCCCGAGCCGTTCAAACAGGAGGACAAGGACGGCATCGCGCAGCGGCGCCAAGTCCAGTTCGCGAAGATCGCCGGCGCCCACAAGGCCGGCCGGCGCCTCAACCTGGTGATCGGCGAAGTGAAGGAAATCAGCGAAACCCGCTTCGGCCACAAGGTCCTGCTCAAGCATGTTCCAGACATCTGGTTCATGGTGAACGAGGACATGCACCGCCGCCTGCAGAAGCGCTTCAGCACCGAGCTTGGGCTGTGGGATGCGGCCGAGGACGTGCACCTGGTCATCATCGGAACATTCGGGGTCGGAGTGACCGGCATCCCCAGCCTCGAGGAGGTGGCGCTGATGACGGTCAACGCCCACTGGATACCGATCGAAACGCTGTATGACAAGAACCTGGTCGACCAGCTCGTCGCCGGCCGGCGCAAGTTCGTCAAAGGGCTCCGCTACAACCTCCCAAGCTCGCGGCCGCTGGCCGCGGCGGTGCTGGCCGACACCGCGCCGCAGGCGACGGCGCTCTACGTCGTTCCCCCGGGCGCGGAGGAGGTCTACGCCGATGCGACCGAGGGGCTGATCGCCCAGAGCGAGCTGGCATCGTGGCTTTGGAAGGCGGGCGACCAGCAGCAGCCACCCCTGCCGCCGGCGGCAGGCCCCGCAAACGCTCCCAGGGCCGCGTCTAACCCTCCGCCGAAGCCCGCTCCCAAACCCTCCACCGCGCCAACTGCGGCGCCCGCAGCGCCTCCGCCGTCGACCCCCGAGCCGCAGCCGCCGACGCCCCGGGCCGGCCAGCAGGCGGTCCTGGAAGGGATTCCTGCAGCCCAGCTACGCCCGGAGCGGCGAGCCGCGGATCTGTAGGGAACCTGCCGCCACGATCGGCTATTCTGGTGCGGGGAAACGGGACGGGTGGGGGCGGGTTTGCGGACCAATTTCGTACTGATCGACTACGAGAATGTGCAGCCGGACGGCATCGAGCTGCTGCAGCAGGAGCCATTCAAGGTCTACGTTTTCGTCGGTGACCAGCAGGCCCGGGTCACGTTTGCCGCGGCAGCAGCCCTGCAGCAGCTCGGGGATCGTGCCAAGTACGTCAAGATTTCCGGCAACGGCCGCAACGCCCTGGACTTCCACATTGCGTTCTACATCGGCCGCCTGAGCCAGGAAGATCCAACGGCCTTCTTCCACGTGATTTCCAAAGATACCGGCTTCGACCCGCTGATTGGCCACCTCAAATCGCAGGGCATTTTTGCCGGCCGCTGCGCGGCGGTGACGGACATTCCCCTGCTCAAGACGCTGAACTGCAAGGACCGAGTAGAGGCGGTGGTGGCCAACCTCAAAGTCCGGGGGTCGGCCCGGCCGCGCCTGGTGTCAACCTTGGAAAGCACCATCCAGTCGCTGTTCCAGAAGAGTTTGAGCGACGTCGACCTGCAGGCCGTGATCAAGGGCCTGAAGGACCGCAAGCTCATCAGGATCGAAGGCAACAAGGTCGCCTACACCCTGCCGGAGTAAACCGCCACGGTTGACGTTCCTGGGCCTGGACGGTGACGGCACACCGAAGTTGCTCCGAAACGAGCAATTTGCAAACACGCCCCGCAGAATGCCGTCATGGCGGGTATCAAAGAGGGCGGGGACGATGGACCAGGAAACGAAGAAGCTGAACGCGGCGAAGCGGCGCTGGTTTCTGATCGGAGCGGCCGCTACATGGATCGTCGCCTTCACCTTCATGGCCGGCTTGTCCTGGGCCGCCGCTTCGGGCGGCAACCTGAACCTGGCCAGGAACGGGATCATCGGAACCATCCTTGTCGGCCTGGCTTCCGCCCTGGTGCTTTTCGGTGCGGGCTTCATGGACATCACCTCCAAAAACGCCACGATTTTCGGCGCCTGCCTGTTTGTCCTCGTGGCGGGCGTGCTCGGCACCCTCACCTACACGATCGATCACAGCGTCGGTTCTCTGAGCCTGCGCGGCCTGACATACAGCCATCCGGTGTCGATCGGCGAGAACGGCAACCTGCGAATCAGTGGCTCGATTCCGTCCAATCTGCTCGACCGCCTGCAGGCTGCCGCGAGCCGCGACGCCGGCGGACGGCACTGCCGGCAGTTCGATCGCCTTGAGCTGGAAAGCGATGGCGGCAGCCTGGATGGCGCCTGGGCAGCGGCTGGTGCACTGCAAGAGTTCGGCATCAAGGAAGCGGTGGCCACCGGCATCTGCGCCAGCGCCTGCGTGGCGATCTGGGCGAGCGCGCCGGCAGCGTCGATCGGTCCAGGCGGTGTGCTTGGCCTGCACGGCGGCTACAACGGCTCCGGCCAGCTCCACGCAACGGACGACACCAGGAAGTCCGACCGCCATATGGTTGACCTGCTGGTCGCCAAGGGTGTGCCGCTGGACTTCGCCACAACCGGGATGAGGTTTGCGCCCGGCAAGCTGTACTACATCGGCTCTGGCGAGCTCGCGTTGTGGAAGTCGGCCCACACCGAGGGGCAGAATTAACTACTACCCCGCGATGACCTGGCCGCCAGGGCAGGCAAGATCGGGGGGAGGGAATACGGGGGTTTCAGATGCGTTCACCGTCGAGCAGCATGAGCCGCTTGTTTGCCGTTGCGCTGAGCTTTGCATTCTTGGCACTAGCGAGCAAAGCGTTTGCCTACGACACCGAAAAATACTTCTTCGGACAGCTGTTCGTATTCGAGCGCGCTGAGAGCTATTCGTCGAACGCCGGCGGGCGCGTTTCGCTGCTGCGCCCGGGCGGCGTCGACGAGCTGCACGATGGGCCCACGGCCGTCCTGGTCGAGGGCATCATCGACCCGGAAACTGTCACGCACGTGCGGCAGCTGCTGGCCAACTTCACCGTAAGCGAGATCTACTTCGACAGCCCGGGCGGCGACCTCTTTGCCGGTCTCGAGCTTGGCCGCACTGTCCGGCGCAGCAAGCTGGTTGCGATCGTCATGCAGGATTCGCAATGTCAAAGCGCTTGCGCACTCGCCTTTCTGGGTGGGGTATCCCGCCAGTTCTATGCGAAGCCTGACCAAATCGGCTTTCACCGCCAGTACTACATCGTCAAGGGAAAGCAGGTTTACGGCAGCTGGTCCAAAGACGCAGCCACTATTCGCAAGTACCTGGCCGACGTCGAGGCCACCGGAATCAGCGCCGAGGAAATTGTGGCGACCAGCGGGATTGCGAACTTCAACGAGGAAGCATTGCTGGGCAGGCATATCACGACCAATACGCCGGAAGTGATCACGGCCATAGCTCGCGTCGCCATGCAGCGCTCAGGACTTTCTGCCTACGAGCTGCTGCGATCGGCCTGCCACCACTATGACCCGAAGCCGGGCACCGTCGACGATCAGATTCTGAACAAGTATTGGTCGATGGCCATCAACGACATGGCCACCCCGAATCCGATTGGATGGTCGTATTCGCGCTGCCAAGGACTGGCACCGGCTTTTCGCGAGCCGATGATCGTCGCCGGAACAAAGAGCATATCGAGCGGCTTCACGCCCGAGCAGGTCGACAAGTTCATTTCCGATCGCCAGAAAGAGCTGAAGGGCGTCGGCGAAGATCCGATCGTCTTCAACAAGACGTACACGGTCGAGACTACAACGGAGGGAAAGGATCTCGACCAGGGCGCCGACTCCTATGCCTACTACCTCGAAGCCCGCAAAGACCTTCACGACAACGTGTTCAAGCAAGCGGGTACTCAGCCGTGAAGGTTTTAAGTTCATTGCTCGTCCTGGTTTTCTCCACCGCCCTGCAGACGGCGACCGCCGACGAGTCCCCGGTCCCGCGCCAGCTCCATCCAGCCGCGGCGTGCAAGGACGCCGACACCACCTGCGTGAAGGCATGGTTTGCCGAATACAAGACGGGCATCACCGAGGAGTTCACCAGCTACGAGTCGCTAGCTGGCCCGGCGTATCAGGCAGCAAAGGCGGGCGATGACATGGCCGCAGCCGGGATCACCAGAACCATGATCGAGGGCGGCTGGTATCGACACAATCATTGGGACATGATGGCAAATCCAACGGCCGTATTTGGCGCCGGGATCTCTCCGGACGACTACGAAGGGATTGACCACTGCCGCACCGCGATCATAGACCTGAAGTTCTTCATCGTCGCAGCCAGCAGCGCTCGCTTTGACTCGGACGGTTGGAGTGACTGGAAGGATTTTTCGCGGCAGTGCCGCGCCTACATGGGCAACGCCCGAAGACGAAAAAAAATAGACTTTCAGCGGGCCTGCTGCTCTCGGTCGCGCTCCTTGGTCGGCTCCGACTTCCAGCTGTCGAAGACCTCCTGCATTTTGGCGCGCATCGCATCGAGCCGTGTTTCCGTCCGCGATTCCTGCACCGTCGTCTTTTCGCCGAGCTTGGCTTCGACGTTCCTGGTGAAGGCCTCGGTGTTGTCGGTGTAGAGGCTCAGGGTTTCGCGCTGGCGGCTGATCGCCACCAGGAACGCCTTCTGGTTGAACAGCTCCGTCTGGTTCGCCTCGGCGTTGACCAGGACGTGGTTCTCGGTGCGGCCCTGGGACTTGTAGACCGTGGTGGCATAGGCGTGGTCCCAGTGCCGGGAGCGTAGCTCGCGGGTGTCGAGGGTGATGGTCGCGCCGCGCTCATTGGACAGGCGCAGCTCGTGGCCGGCGTGGCCCTGCACCGTCAAGGCCTGCCCGTTGGCCAGGTTCTGTCCGTCGCTCAGCTTCAGGTCGCGGCTGTTGAGGTTCCACAGGATCTTCTCGCCGGGCGCCAGGCTGGTGTCGCGCTCGCGGTACAGCTCGATGCCGTTCTGCGCGCCGCCGGCGACGCTGCGCGGGTTCCACAACACGCTGGCCCCTTCCCCCGACGTCGACGCCAACGTCAACTCATTCCTCGCCTTGTCGGCGGACACCACACGCATGTAGCTGCCTGGGGCGATATCCAGGGCTTTGACGCCGCGGCCGAAGCGCACCAGGTCGCCGACGTGGTAGACCTCGGCCTCCACCTTGTCCATGCGTTGTGCGTAGACTTTGGCCAGGGCGGTGGTGGCGACTTCGCCCTGCAGCTTCTTCTCCTGGCGCAGCACCTGGCGCATGGCCTCGTTGAGCTGGGTGCGCTCCTGGTTGCGGGCGGTCAGGACGGCAGTGTTCTGGCGCGCCGTCCCGAGCTTGGCCCAATCATTGACGATGCGCTGCAGTCGATCGTCGCGGTTCGGGATCTGCCGGGTGCTGGCGTCCAGGGTGGCCATCGCGGCGCGCACCTCGCCCTTCACCGCCTCTCGGATCGCCTTGAGTTGGGTGCTGTCCTTCTGGCGCACGATCTGGTCGATCTCGGTCCGCGCCATTCCCGCCTTGAGCAGCTGGGCGAAAGGCTTGCCAGCGTTGATCGCGGACAGCTGCCGGGTGTCGCCGAGCATCACCACGCGCGAACCGAGCCGGTCGGCGAGGTACATGGTTCGCCGCACTGCCTTCGCATCGAGCTGGGAGCTTTCGTCGATGACCCAGATTTCCTTCGCGGTGCGCTGGCGGACCTCGGCCGCGGTCACGGGATCGCCCTTGGTCAGCTTGACCAGGTCCTTGCTCGCCTCCCGCAGGTGTTTCTGCAGGGTGCTCGAGGTGATGCCGGATTCCTGCTGGATCAGGCGGGCGGCCTCGGAGTTGCCGGCCATGCCCTTCACCGTGTAACCCTGATGCTCCATCAGCGGCCGCACCTTGCTGAGCAGGAAGGTCTTGCCGACGCCGGGCCGGCCCTCGATGCCGATGTATCGGTCGGAGCTGCTGAGCATGGCCACGGCGCCGGCGAGCTGCCCTTCGTTCAACCCGCTGTCGGCCAGGGCGGCCGCGGCAGTGCCGCGCTCCAGTATCGGGCTCACGGCGCCCTGCGACTTGCGCCAGCTGTCCAGGATCAAGCGCTCCTGCTCCTGGGCGGCCGGGGTGGTCCAGGCCTTCACCCCGGCCAGCTTCGTCGGCAGCACGGCGCGGCCGTCGCCGGCGGCGCCGATCTGCGCCTCGATGTCCCTGATCCGGGCCCGCCCCATCGCCCCGGCCAGTGACCACTGCAGAAGCTGCGCGTTGCTGAACACCGCCTCGGCGTCGGCCAGTCGCGTAATTGCTTCGCCCACCGCGCGTTCGACCGGCGCCGGTCCGGTAGGCGTGCGGTCGCCGGCGGTGCGTGCCTGATCGGTGGCCGCGCCGGCGTCGAAACCGGCGGCAAGTGCTCTCGCCTCCCACACCGGCACCAGCTCGGAGCGCCGCACGTTGGCCTTGCCCGGGCGGGTCATCACGGCGGCCCTGGCGGCGTCGACCGGGCCCTCAAGCCCGCGCTCCTCCATCGCCTCGCGGATGTCCTGCGACCTGGTGGCGAACAGCTCGCGCACGTCGGCCGGCACCGCCGTGATCTCGAAGCGGCCGTCGCGGTGGGTGCGCTCGATCTCGTAGCCCAGTTCCTGTACCCGGGCGGCGAGGGCGGCGCGGTAGATGTTGCCGCCCGCCATCTTGTGATCGTAAAAGGGCTTGCTGTGCAGGGAGCGCCAGCGCCCGTCCTGGTCCTCCACCGCGTTGGCCACCACGGCGTGCGTGTGCAGCTGCGGGTCCTTGCTCCTGGACGTGTGGTGCTGGAACAGCGCGACCGCCAGGTTGTCGCCCTCCTGGTGCCGGATGCCCAGCCAGTCGCGCTTGCGGTACCCGGTGATGTTGTCCTGCATCCACGCCAGGGTTTCGCGCACCGCCTCGTCATGGGCCTGCAGCAGGCGCTCGTCGCCCCCGACCTCGGCCAGGATGCTGACGGACTTCGGAGCACTGAAGGTCAGGTCCCAGCCCGGCGTGTGCACCTTCTCGCCGCCGCGTTCGCGCACGGTGCCCAGCTCGGTGCCGTCCGGCAGGTGGCCCTCCAGCAGCGCCCGGAACTGCTCGCGATCGACCGGCCCCTGCAGGCCCATTCGCTCCGCGCCCTTGCCCCACCAGACGCCCTCGGAGCTGGGTCCATCCTCCTTGCCGGCGTAGTAGTCGTCCTTTTCGAAGTAGCTGACCGCCGCCCCGGAGTCGGTGATGTTCTTGATGCTGAGCATGGGTCAGTTGGCGGCTGCGGCGGCGCGCGTCACAGGGACGCGGCGCGACGCTGCTCGGGTTCGCGCGTGCGCTGGAACAGCTCCTCCTGCTCGGGCTGCCGTGCCGGCTCGGGCGCTTCCGCCGGCTGCAGGACGGGCTCGGCGACTGGCGCCGCCTGGTCGAGCCGGACCCCGCTGTCGGCCTCGGTAAACGGATCGTCACCGCTCAGGTCCAGCAGCTGGTCGACCGGGATCTTCAGCAGTTCCTCCACCGGGTCGAACACCGGCGCCATGTAGGCTTCGGCGACCGTCTTGATGTTGCCTCGGCTAATCTCGAAGCGCGCCGCCGGCAGATCGCCCGCCAGCTTGATCAGGCCGTGGAAGTTCGGGAAGTTCATCACCTCGCTCGGCAGAATCACCTCGCGGTCCTTGCGCTGCTGGTTGAGCGAAACGCCGTCGCGCATGTCGTTGGCGCCGTAGCTCAGGCCCTGCTGGTTCTCCTCGATCTCCACCTTGCCGAACTTGTCGGCGACGAACTTGGCGGTTTCCGGGTCGTTCTGGCGGTAGCAGATCCAGGTGTTGCACTGGCCGATGATCGAGGCGCCTAGCTCCGGCCCGTAAATCAGCTTGAGCTGGCTGAACTGCTGGAAGCCGAGCATGGCGCAGCCCCCGAACTTGCGCGCCTGCTCGACGAACAGGCCCAGCGAGTTGAGCCGGTTCAGCGTCGGCAGCTCGTCGATCACCAGCCAGATGCGGCGCGTGCGGGACTCCGGCAGGCTCAGCATGCGGCTGACGAAAACCTCGATCCAGGTGGACAGCACCGGCCGCGAGGCGTCGATCTGGTCGGCCCGGGCGTTGAGGAACAGCCAGCTGCCGTCCTCCTCGCCGGTGACCCATTCCTTGAAAGTGAAGCGCTCTTTCGCATCCCGCAGGTAGGTCAAGCTGCGCAACGCGATGGTCGCGGTGGAGCGGATCGAGGCGCCCATGCGCTCGTTCGACGGGTCCAGGTTGGCCGCGACTTCGGTGCCCTTCACGTACTCGTAGATCGAGGCCATCGGCAGCACCGACACGATCTTGATCAGCTCGGCGATGGTCGGGGTGGAGCGCTTGTGCATCTCGCGCAGCAGCACCGCCACCAAGCTCTGCGCCGCCTCCGCCCAGATCTTCTCGCCCTGCAGCGGCACCGGGATCATCGACGCCGCGATCATCGGGTAGTGGTAGGGCTGGTCGCACTCGGCCCACAGGTCCCAGGCCGGGGAGCGCCCGTCGAAGATGTTGAGGATGCGATCCTTGCCCGGCCGAAAGAACCAGCTGATGAAGTCGCCGCTCGGCGAAAAGCAGACCACGCGGTCGCCACGCTCGCGGATCTGCTTCAGCAGTTCGTACATGCCGGTGGTCTTGCCGGTGCCGGAGCTGCCAGTCAGCAGCATGTGTGCCGTCTCGCTGTCCTTGACCAGGGGGATGCCGCCGAACTGCAGGTCGCCGCCCGCCTTGCGATCCTTGATGATCTTGATCAGCTCCTTGGCCGATACCAGCTGCGCGCCGCGCAGGCGCTGCTCCTGGCGCTGGCTGCGGCCGAAGCGGTACAACCAGAGGAACAGAATGAACAGGACCAGGCCGGCGCACTGGGCCGACTGGCCCATCGAGTGCAGCCACACGCCGAGCAGGTTGCTGGCGTTGTCCTGCAGGCCGCGGTGGTCGACCAAGCCCTGGATGGTGCTGTTGACAATGGTGCCGTTGGCCTTCTTGATGTCGGTCGCCTGCGGCCCGTTACCGATCTGGACCCCCAGCCAAGCCCCCACCCAGCGCGCGCCGAGGTAGCGGTTATAGGCCTCGGTATGGAAGTAGAACAGTGTGATGGTGATGATGGTGTAAAGCATGATCGCCGCCAGGCCGAACTTCTGGATGACCTGTCCGATCATGCGAAGGAAGTGGATGGTGACCTGGCCGCCGCGGGTGAAATCGCCCACCGCGGAGTTGTGCAGTGACTTCATTTTTTTGACTCCCTCTTTAGGCCGCTCACGCGGCCGCCTGAACCCTGGACGAAGCGCCGCCGGCGGCGGATGGCTTCGAAGATGAACTCCCGCTCAACGCAGATGAACTCCCGCCCTGGGGGCCGGCCTGGCGTCCGATCATCTGCTGAACACGCTCTTCGAAGATTGCAAACTGCTGGTCGCCCAGTGCGAACAGCCGCTCGAATTCCTCTGGCCATTTCTTCTTCGTGAACAACCGCCCAACCATGTAAAGCTCGCACAGCATTTCCATCGTCGGGCGGTGCCGGGCTTCCATTTCATCGGCCCACCCGCGCAGTGCCTCGAAGTGCTCCGAGCCCTCGGCCGCGACCGAGTTGAGCTCGGCCAGCTGCTCCGCCGACTGCTTGGTGTCGGCCTCGATGGCGGAGACGCGGTCGCGGATCTCGGACTGCGCAGCGAGCATCGACACCAGCGCCTTGACGATGTCGAAGCCGTCGAGCTTCGAGGCTTCCAGCCCCGCTTCCATCAGCTTGCGTGCGGCGTCGGCCGCGTTCAGGCCGGCGGACTGGCGGTAAGTTTCCAGAGCCTTGTCCAGCTCCTTGGTGAGGCGAATCGTAATCCTGCTCAAGCCGGTTCCCCTGCGCGTTTCCCAGTTGTTTGCAGGCAAGATAGGCAGGCAGCCACGTACCGACAATACGATTGCGGAAAAACGCAATGGAAGGCTTGAAAATGCAGGCGCGGCAGCCAATTGGCTGCCGCAGACTTACCGGTACGGCTGCCGGATTTTGTGAGGCACAGCGAGGGTTTAGGAGGTGCCGGGCGGCACAACACCTGTGCATTAGGTGTGAGCCACAGGGGGACCCCGGCGCAGACGGGGGAACCCTTGGCTGAGAAAACGTCGGTGTATGGTAGGCCCGCTTTTGAGGAAACGCTTCATCGCCTCAACAGGTCTGCCCGATTCCGGTTGGCATCATCTACCGGAATCGGGCAGGCGGGTCAGGCGGGTCAGGCGGGTCAGGCGGGTCAGGCGGGTCAGGCGGGTTCGGACGGCAAGTGAAACGAGACGGGCCGGACCTGGTCAACACGGTTCATCGACAGGAGAGGGACGTGGCGGAAAAGCTCAAGCTGTCAGGCATCAAGCGCAAAGGCGTGGAGAAGCAGAACTTCACGGTCAAGATCGACCAGGAACTGCTGGACGATCTGACGGCCCTGGAAGAGCGGTTGGCAAAGGAAGCGCCGGACCACCAGGTCAGCCGGCCGGACGTGGTGGAAAGCGCGCTGCGCGAGTTCATCAAGGATGCGAACGCCCAGCTCGACAAGCTGGCGAAGTCGGGCGAAGGCGGGAGTTCATCTGCGAAGGCCCGGGGCGGCGCAGCAGCGGCTGCAGCTGCCGGATAACTACCAGACGCGGGACGAAAAAAAGGCCGGGGACACCCCGGCCTTTTTGCTGTCTGCGGTTCAGCGTTCCGGCGATTCCGCGTCGATGTAGCTCACCAGTGCGGAGTAGAGGAAGGTCCGCGCCGAAACCTTGTCCCGCTTCGCCAGGCTGCGCACGCGGGTCTGCAAGGTGTCCGGCAGGTCGACGTTCTGGTTGAGGGCATTGCGAGGCGCGACAAGGTAACGGGCAGAGTCGGCACCAGCCGGGCCGGCCTGCCGCGTCTCGACGAACCTCAGCACGGCCTTGGCGTGCAAGTCCTTCAGCAGGCAGTTGCCCGACTCGGCCAGCTCGCGGTAGCGTCGCTGGACCGAGGAAGGCAAGCCCACACGCGGGCGGCTGCCGGCCATATCAACTGTCCAGGCCCAGCGCGCGGTTCAGAGAGGCCCGGTCGAAGCGGAAGTCACCGTCAGCCGTGTGGAGCGTGACGACATTGCCGGTGATGTCCGCTGAGTCCACCGCCACACCGGGCTCCTCGCGCTTGCCCCCTGCCTGACCACCGCCACCCGTTTTCGACGGTGCCGCACCCTGGGCGGCACGGCCGGCAGCACCGCCACCGGCGGAAGCTGACGGCGCGGCAGGGCTGGCCGGCTTCGCCGAGCCTGAGCCCGAGCCGTGGTTCGCCGACGAAGTCCCGGCGCCTCCCTTGGGCGTATCTGCTTCGCCTTTTTTGGAGGCCGGCGGGGGGTTCGTCAGCAACGTGTCGACCTTGCCCATCACGCGCGAGGCCCTGACGGATTCGGCCTGCTCGTCCTTCCCATCGAGCAGGTTCAACAGGCGGTCCACCTCGGCGCGCTGGCTGACCTGCCCGTCGTCGCCCTTGGCCTGCCAGCGGGTCGCCAGCTTCTCGGCGGCCGCGCTGTCTTTCTTGTGCAGGCGGACCACGCGGTAGAGGGTTTCGATGTCCTCGCACACCTCGGATTCAAGCAAGGTCATGGTGATCGGCAGGGTACCGATGGCGTTCATCTTGGACACCATCGGCTTGCCGCCCTTGACCGCGAACGCCGCCTTGGTCGCGCCGTAGGCTTCGACCAGGCGCACGCAGTTCGCGACCGCATCTTTCACCACCAGGCCGGCGCGCTTGTTGTTCTCGATCGACTGGCGCATCAGGATTTCTTCGTCCGTCAGCTCACGGACGATGCAGTCGAGAGTCTTGGTCTTGGCGATCTTGCATGCACGCCAGCGCTTCTCGCCGGCGATGAGCATGTACGGCTTGGTTCCGTCCTTGATCAGGCGGACTTCGGCCGGCGTGGTCTGGCCGACTGCGTCGATGCTTTCGGCCAGTTCGTCGATGTCCTTCTGGTCGAAGGTGCGGCGCGGCTGGTTCGGATCGGGGACGATCTGGTCCAGCGGGATCTTGACGATCTTTTCGCCGACCTGGGCCGCTCCGAGCTTCGCAGCCAGGGACTGCGCGGACTTCTTCGGGTCGAACGGTGCGGGCTTGCTCATGCGGCCTCCATTTGGTCAACGATCCAGGACAAGGCCGCGCGCATTTCTTTTGCGGCCACGCCGGCAGCGCCGGTGTGGTGCGACCAGACCGGGGTACGGGAGAAGGCAACGCGGGCGATAGCCGCGCGGTCGCCGATCATGTAAGGGATGATGTGCTCGGACTGCGATTCCTTCAGTGCCTCGACGATGGCGTTGTGGTCGGAGTTGCGCCGGTTCCACAGGTTGATCAGCAGGCCCAGGAACGCCAGGTCGGGGTTGTGTTGCACCCTGATCTGTTCGATCCGCTTGGTCAGCGAGGAAATGCCGCGAAAGCAGAACGGATCGGGCTTGAACGGCGAGAACGCGAAGTCGGAGGCGACCAGCGGCGCCAGCATGCCCATGTTCAGGGTCGGGGGCGTGTCGATCACCACGTAGTCGACCTGGTGCTGAGCCGCGACGGCCCGCAGGTTGTCGCGGAAAAGGTATTCCTCGCCGTCGCGCAGCGAGTCGATTTCGGTCAGGTCCTCGTCCGCCGGCATGACCAGGACGTTCGAGCCTTCGGCCTGGTGCACCACGGCCTTGCTGCCCTTCGACGTGAACAACTGCGACGAGCCAGCCAGGCCGGAGTCGTCGTCGATGAAGATCTGGGTCGCGTTGCCCTGGGTGTCGCAGTCCACCATAAGCACGCGCTTCTGGCGGGACGCCAGGAAGTGGGCGAGATGGACAGCGATGGTGGTCTTGCCTGTGCCGCCCTTGTGGATGCAGCAGGCGATGACTTTGGCGGGACCGGTCCTGGCGGCGGGGGGTGCTTTTGCTGCGGACTTGGACTTGCTCATGCAGCGGGTCCGGTCCGTGGCATAGTAGGGGAGTGCAGCTGCTCGATCATCGTGGAGTCCTCGTGCGGTACTGCTTGCGTCCGGTGGTAGCCACGCACCGATGATACACTTTTGTATCATGAAATGATACAGAAATGTATCACGCGGCAGGAGGGCGGCCCGGAGGCTTTTCCGGGCGCGCCCCGCCGCCGCATTAAGCCACCCAGCTGCGCAGCTCCAGCACGCTCAGAGCAGTGCCGCCGACCTGGTGCTGGCAGGCCGCCGCAATGCCGCCCTGGGCGTGGGCCCAGAAGCGGCGATCGTTCGGGCCGACCACGGCGTAGCCGGCCAGCAGCAGCACCCGGCTGGCTTCTTCGGCCGACAAGTCGAGCAGCAGCCGGTAGGCGTTCGCCAGGTCGCCGGCGATGGTGCTGCGGTTCAGTTCGGCGGCGCGGGCGCGCAGGTCGTTGAAGTCCATGTCCGACCCTCCCTTATGCGAGCGCCAGGGAGGGAGCCACGAACCGCCAGGCCCAGTGCTCGGCACCGCGTCCGACCTCCTCGAGTTCGGCGATCTCCTCCAGGATGCCCGCCATCACGTCCTCGGGCAGGGTGCGGAAGAAACGCTTCAGGTCGCCGCCGCAGGCGTCGAAGCGGGCCAGTTCGTCGGCGTTGAGCAGCTTGGCAAAGCGGGCGTCGATGGTCATGTCAGAACTCCTTGGAAGGGCACGGCGCTCACTGCGAGCGCTGTTTGCCGATCCCGTCCAGCACCGAGCGGAGGACCGTCAAGGGCGGCGTGCACCGGCTCGTCGGCTGCGGCTTCATCGCAGGCGGCGAACGGAGCGAACCCTTGACGGGCCGAGCACGGTGGTAACCTCTGAAGGCATACAGCGGGAGCAATACACACTAAGCCAGGTTGTCCCGGGGCGCGGCGAAGACCGCCCGGATCAGCGCGCGTCTACAGCACGCGCGTCCAGACCAGCCAGGATCGGTGAGGGTGTCGTTTCGACCTGGTGGTGCGCAGCCGGTAGAGCCCGAGACGGGACCTACCGGTGGCACTGTTGGTCAACATCCAGTTGCCGCATCGGATCATGAGCGCGAACCTGACGGGCGACGGCGGCGACGGTTCGGTCATGATCCAGCTCAGGCGGCGAGCACAGCTTATGCAGCCGCCTTCGAAGCGCTCCGGAAGCTGTGCCGCAGCGCCTGGCAGTCCGTCAGCCACAGGTTCAGGAACTCGTTCTGGCGGGCATACTCGCGCGGATCGAGCTGCCCGGGGTTGGGATAGACGCGGCGGATACCCTGCCCGTCCTGGTAGCTCAAGGCCTCGACCGTCTCCAGGTCGAAGCGCAGCTCCAGTTCCATTTCCGGTTCGGCGGCACCGCCGGCGTTGCTGGATTGCGCCAGCGACACCAGCGCGCCGTTCTCGGCCGCCAGCAGCAGCTCGAAGCGCAGCTCCAGGCCGCCTATCGCCGCCGACCGGGCGCGCCCGGGCAGCTGCCGCACGTCGTCGAACAGCTGTGCCAGCAGCAGATAGTTCCGCTTCATCATCGAATCGCTCATGACTGTTCCCCTCCGGTCGAGGCGTCCGCCGCCGGCAGCGCGTCGATGACGCAGCGTGCGGCGTAGCGGGCGGTGTTGTTCAACTTGCGCACCCACGCCGAGCGTGTGGGCGACCACAGAAAGCCGTGCTTTCGTAGGTCCTTGCGCACGTCCTCCGCTGGTTTGCCGGGGAACATCAGCATCAACCGGTTTTCGGCGGCGTCCTCAACAATCCGAACTCCCTTGACCTCGCGTTCGGAACTTTCAGTCGACCGGCTTTCCAGCTGCTCGATGCGCTGCATGATGCGCCGGATGTTGGCGGCATTGTTCGCCAGTGCGTATTTCGGAAATCCGGTCCTGCCGGCGAAATCCGGCTGCTGGATGCGGGCCACTTCCGCCGGGTCGAAGCCCAGGTCCGTCAACGCCGCGTAGTCTTTGCGGCGTAGGGCCTCGTTCGCCGCCTTCATTTTGTCCTGCCGCCCGTGCAGGTCCTGCAGCTGCTCGCGCAGCTTGCCCACCGCGTCCGGATCGTCGGACGAGATGCCGCCTTCGCCCACGCTCTCCGCCTGCTGCTCGAAGGCCTGCGCCTGCTCCTCCAGCGCAGCTGCCGCGTCCATCCTGGCCACGATCCGCGCCCGGAACCGCCTGTCGCGCTTCTCGCTGTGATGCCCGACCAGGATCGGCTGCCCGAACGGAATCAGCGACATATCCGACCTGGCCCGCTGCTCCAGTTCGACCGCCTGCACATGCAGTCGGACCGCGCGACTGCGCAGCCCGCTGCGCCTGCGCTCCTGTTTCAGTTCATAGCTGTTCATCTGCTTTCCCTCCGTAGGATGGTCAATGGCGACGTGATCGCGTCTGGTGCGATCACTCGCCACGGGAAACCAAACCCCGTAGGGCGCATTGCAGTCACAGCATCCGACCCTGAAGGGGCTGCGCAGCAGTCGTCGGCCGTGTACTTCGCTCGTCGGCGCAGCCGATCGAGGCGGAGGCTTCTAAACGCGGCCGGCGAGCGGGCTTGACGGCAATGCGGCGCGCGTAGCGCGCTGGTGATCCGGCAGTCAGCCGAGCAGGACGATGGCGCCGCGGCCGAGCGCAGCGAGGGAGTTTCGAGCGGCGAGCATCGGCAGCACAGGCTGTCTGCCTCCTCGTAGTGAGCTGCTGCCGCAGGCAGGAGCGGGTTGATGTTTGCGCAGGTAGACTGGTCGCAGGCCCGTGGAACTACGAGTTCGCCTGCGATGGCATCCCAAAACAGCATCACGCTAAAGCTGCCTGCGGAATTTCTTGAGCGCTGCAAGCGCGACGGCATCAAGCCGCAGCAGGTGCTGCGTGGCTTCATCGCCGACTTGTGCGAAATCTACGAGTCAGCGCCTGGCGCTGACGGATATTGCGGAAACGGGTCGGACGAGCGCGACCTGGCGCAGCAGTATTACGGGCGGGCGAAGATCAACTACCTCGACGAATAAGCGCATTGCGCAAATCGGCGCATTGGCCGCTACGGCTAGTAGGTGTACGATCCGTTACGTCATGGCGGCCTCGGTTCCGGGCCCGGTGTTCACCCCGAACTCCCCAGTCGGGCCTTCCCCAACCGAGTGTCCGCCTGACGCTTCACTTCCCGCGTAGGCACCACAGCCGAGGCAAAAAAAAGCCCCCTTGCGGGGGCTTTGCGGAGATCCGCAGCGGGTCAGAAGGGGATGTCCTGATCGTCCTCGAAGCTGCCGCCCTGGGCCGCCGATGCCGCCGCGCCGCCCGGCTGGTGCTGCGGGCCGCTCTTGCCGTTGCGGCGACCCTTGCCGCGGCCGCCCTGGCCACCCTTCGGCGCCTCGGGCTTGCTGCCGCCGTCCTGCTCCTGCTTCTCCTCGATCTTGCGCATCTGCACCGAGTGCAGGTCGAAGCGGGGGATCACCGAGAACACCAGGTTCTGGGAGCCGTCGCTGTTGGTGAAGGCGACGCCGACTTCGCGCCAGAACGTCTTCTTGCCTTCGCCGCGCTCCTCGATCTGCATGATGCGGTGGGTGGGCTTGGCCATGATCTTCTCCGGTTGGGTTGCGCGGTAGTGCGCGAATCCGTGACCGGACCGGATCGAGCAGCGGCCGCAAGGGCGAGCTGTCCCCGTTCGTCGGCTCAGCGATTCACCGAGCCGTCGACACGGAACAGGTCGTTCATGCCGACCCAGACGGCACCCTTGCGGCCGCTTCGCCGGGCCGTAGGGTTCGCAAATAGCACTGCCGTCCAACCCGAGCGGATGCAATGACCAGTCCCATCCGCCTTGCTGATCGAGCGGCGACACCAGGAAGACCTGGCGCGAAGCATCGCTCCATCACCAACGCCTCCGAGATCCACGGTTGGCGATCACCTCGACCAGCTGCGCAGAGAGCACCGGGGAGGGAAGGGCAGAGGCAGCACCGGGCGCCGCCGGCGTGGCCAGCCGCACCAGGTCGACGAGCAGCGGCAAGGCCTGCAGCGGGAAAGCCAACTGGTCGACGCGCGGGCCCTGGGAAAAGCTGTGGACGAGTCCGCTTCGCGGCCGCATCGGCCGCGGCCCTGTTGTGGGGCCGCTTTTGGCCGACGCTCTCGCCCACAACTTTCCCCACGGCCGGAGAGATTTTCGCGGGAGGATGGTCTGAAAACCCGCCCGGGTTTTCGCGACAGCAGGTTGCGCGGGCTTTGGTCGTCACAAAAGCGGGAGTTCATCTGCGTTGACAAACGCCACCTGCTGCAGCCTCCAGGTGGCCCCGCACTGACAAGCAGATTGCGAAGGCGGGAGTTCATCTGCGTTGTTAGTTGAGGTGCTTCAGCCAGTCGCTGCCGAAGTGCGCGACTGCGCCAAGCGCCGTGAAGGCAGCAAATAGCACTTGCTCGCGGGTGACTTGCGGGAGTTTCCACGGTGAATCCTTTGGTTTTTGCGGCTTCTTCTTGGCAGGCTTCATCTTTGCCTCTGTCGCGACCGCCGGGCGCCGGCGGGGGTCGCTTCCAATAGTCTGGTCACGACTTGATTCCGTCGAGCGGGGTTCCGGCGCAGCGATGGAAGTTCCAGTCGCTGGCTTCGATCCCCGCTTGACACGCGCGGAAGGCGGTTTGTCGTGACCAGGCTGGCTTTGCGTCTCAGGAGCCATCGAGCGATTCCGTTTTCGGATCTCGCTCTGGATTATGTTGACGCCGTCGCCGCCAGAGTTAGTTTTCCGACGTGCGTAGCTGCCGCCGTTTGTCGGCCCGGTTTTCGTCTGGGCAGCAGTAGGCGATCGGCTGCTCGGGTTTTCTTTGAGCTGGCCAGGGGTGGGCATCGAACGCTTCCGGTTGTTCATGGCGTTCAAGATGATATTTCACGGAATTGCCGTCCTCTGGCGAAGTTTCCGGACTCGCGCCAAGGACAGTAGATGCTCGCCATGTTCCTGCTCCACAAACGAAAAAAGCCGCGGCCCCGGGTGGGGACGCGGCTTTAGCTCGGACGCTTTATGCCTTCGCCGCCAGTATGAGGCCGCGCCCGGGCGTGTCAAGCTGAAGGGCCGCCAGCGGCGGAAAAAGAAAGGCCCCCGCGCGTGGCGGGGGCAAGGCCGGGGAGTGGGGGACTCCCGGGCGGGGGTTAGTCGGCGCCGCCGGCCTCGTCCTTGTCCTCGATCTTGCGCAGCTGGACGGTGTGCAGGTCGAATCGGGGGATCACCGAGAACACCAGGTTCTGGGAGCCGTCGCTGTTGGTGAAGGCGACGCCGACTTCGCGCCAGAACGTCTTCTTGCCTTCGCCGCGCTCTTCGATCTGCAGGATGCGGTGGGTGGGCTTGGCCATGACTCTTTCTCCGGTTGGGGTTGCGCGGTAGTGCGCGAATCCGTTACCGGGCCGGTTCCAGCCCCAGCTGCAAGGGCGAAGCTGTCTCCGTTCGTCGGCTCATCGCTTCACCGAGCCGTCGAGACGGTACAGCTCGTTGATGCCGCGTAGACGGCACCCTTGCGGCAGGGGCGCCGGCCCGTAGGGTTCGCACATAGCACTACCGTTCAATCCAACGCGGAGATGCCCTGGCCAGGTTGGCCACCCTCCTTCCTGCTCCTTGAGCGCACGCCACGAAGGCCACTGGCTCGAAGTCACCCGCCTTTGCCGGGCGACACCCCGAACCGTTCCCTCGGCGATCCCGTCGACCGGCTTGCCCGCGAGCACCAGAGGAACAGGGCGCACCGCGCCGCCGCACCGCCAGGTGTGTCCCTCCCGGCCTCGCCGTTCACAGCGGGGGCCAGCTCGGCGCAAATGGACCTGCAGGTGGCGCTCCGCGATAGCGATTGAAGCCCGCAGGGGCGAGACGCCGCAGGCGGCTCGATGCGCAGCACGAAAGCCCGCCGGCCGCAGGCCGGATCGCCCCATTGCGTATTTCGGTAATTGAAGCCGGCTGCTGCTTATCAGACCATCGCTTTGCATTTGCAAAAACGTCGCTTTGCATGCGCTCAGCGGCTTTCTGAGAGAGGCCTAGCACGATTCGGCTACCCCTCCAGCCGGCAGTTTCCAGGGAGAAAAACATGGCTGAAGCAAACAAGACCGGGCGCGAGGTCCTTTACACCGCGCTCGCCGAGTACATCAAAGGGCAGAACTCCGAGCGTAAAAGCAAGAAATGGCGCTGGGGTGCCCTGATCGCCCTGGTGGCCCTCAACTTCGTGTTCAACGTCGCCTACAGCGTAGCCACCAATCCGCACCACGCCAAAACCAGCAACTACGCCGCGGTGGTGCGGATCGATGGCCAGATCGGTGTCGGCCGCATGGCCAGCACCGACGTCCTGACGCCGGTGCTCGACGAGGCCTTCAGCGACGCCAAGGCCTCCTGCGTCGCCCTGGTCATCAACAGCCCGGGCGGCATGGTCGGGCAGAGCCAGCTGATCCATGACCAGATCGCCAAGCTGGCGAAGGAAAAGGGCAAGAAGGTCATCGCCGTGGCCGAGGACATGATGGCCAGCGGCGGCTACATGATCGCCAGCGCCGCGCAGCGCATCTATGCGCCGCAGACGGCGGTGGTGGGCAGCATCGGCGTCATCAGCAGCGGCTACGACTTCACCGGCCTGGCCGAAAAGCTCGGCGTCAAGAACCGCACCTTCACCGCCGGCAGCATGAAGGACCCGTTCAACCCGCTAGAAAAGCTGACGCCCGAAGCCGAGCTGAAGGCCAGGACCACTCTCAGCGAGCTGCACGGCATCTTCATCCAGATGGTCAAGGACAGCCGCGGCCAGCGCCTCAAGGCGCCGGACGCAGAGCTGTTCGACGGCGAGTACTGGACCGGGCTGACCGGGGCGAAGCTCGGGCTGACCGATGGCTACCTGGACCTGCAGGACGCGATCAAGCAGGACTGCGGGGCCGACTCCGCCGTGACGTACACGCCGCACCTGCAGTTCGGCGACTACCTCGGCTTCCTCACCAATCGCTGACACCGTCAGTCATGAGCCTCGAATGGATCGGCGCGCTGTTCGGCATCGCCGGCGCCGTCATGATGGCCGTAAACCACCGGGTGTCTCCCTGGGCATACCCGGTGTGGATCATCGCCAGCCTGGCGATGCTTTTTTTTGCTTGGAGCGGGAAGCATTTCGGCCTGGCTGCGCAGCAGGCCGTTTTCTTCCTGATCAACATGCTCGGCCTGTACCGCTGGCTGATCCGGCCGCCGCAGGTCATCGGGCAGCCGCTGGACCATCGCGCATGAAGATCCGCAAGGACCGACCGCTGATCCCGGAGTGGGCCGAGTTCGCTTTTGCGCTGGGCGGCATTGCCCTGCTGATCGTCTTGAGCGAGCTGGGGTACTGGTAGGACATGCAGCTCACCGACCACACCCTGCTCGCGGTCGTCCTGGTCGTCGGCTTCGGCGCGCTCGCGGCCCTGGCCGCGATGTTCGCGCCATCGCGCTTCCCTTACGTCAAGGCCGGCCCGCTGCTCTCGAACGCGGAGCGGAGTTTCCTGCTCACACTCGAGGAGGCGGTGGCCGGCCGCTACCGCATCAACGTCAAGGTCCGGGTCGCCGACGTGCTCCAGGTGAAGACCGGGCTCACCGGCAAGGCGGCGATCGTCGCTCTGAACCGCATCGCAGCGAAACACGTGGACTACGTGCTGAGCCAGCGTGGTTCATTCGTCGTCGCCGCCGCGGTGGAGTTGGACGACTCCAGCCACAACAGCGCCGATCGCTACCGGCGCGACGAGTTCTTGAACCAAGCGTTCAAGGTCGCCGGCGTTCCGCTGGTGCGAATCAAGGCAGCGGGTAGCTATTCGCGCCACCTGGTCGCACAGCAGATCGAGGCGGCCATCGGCAACGGCAACACGGACAAAGGAGGCAGGAATG
>ERZ1034409.51-NODE-51-length-54458-cov-26.888591_pt1 | contig 54458 bp, 50 predicted proteins | sample MGYA00520610_ERZ1034409 | MGnify/ENA primary metagenome ERZ1034409 (study PRJEB33736, sample SAMEA104288480) | Azolla microphylla | place: Ecuador | collected 1982 | study: EMG produced TPA metagenomics assembly of the PRJEB19522 data set (Is there foul play in the... | reverse complement strand
TGGGGCCAGGATTTCCCACTCCATATCAGTTAAGTGTGTGGGGTAAGACTTTCGTTCCATCAGTAGCTATGTAAATACACTACATTTTATGTATCCTATCCTTCTACCATTCCTTTTCTACTCCCCTTTACATTTACTTTATCAGCCTCTTAGAGAATCCTTTGGTAATCAAAAATGGTAGAATTTAGTCTTAGTTAATTTTGGATATGCTCAACCATTAACCACATTTAACGATATCAGAGAACAACAAATAATTGTTAGTCCTGAATATAGCGCCCCATAACAAATACAAGGAACAGCAACCTTTGCCAGTGACCTTTATAGTTTGGGAGTCACTTGTATTTATCTCCTGACAGAAATTCCCCCCTTTGATTTATTTGATATTGCCAACAATACCTCGATTTGGCGAGAGTATTTAACTACACCAGTCAGGGAACATCTAGCGCAAACCCTAACAAAAATCATCAACCCCGACTTACAACAACGCTGGCAATCAACATCAGAAATCATCACCACACTAGGAATAAAAAAACCATCATCCACATTTATCTGTGTCCATCTTGCAGTTCAAAAAATATCACCATTCAATATAATCCTGATAGCCAAATTCACACCTTAGTATTTACACCAGATAACCAAATATCAGCCAGCGGTGATGATAGTAAAAACATTCAAATTTGGGATGTAAAAACTCAAAAATTATTAGCTAGCTTGCCAGGACATACAAAATATGTAAAATCAGTAGTTTTTAGCACCAACAGACAAATTTTAGCAACAGCAAGTGATGAAAATAAAATTATGGAATGTAAATACATGGCAAGAAATTGCTACATTAAGTGGACATTTACGCGCTGTAAAATCAGTAGTTCTTAACCATGCGGGCAATATTCTTGCCAGTGGTAGTTGGGATAAAACTATTAAAGTTTGGCATGTAAATACAGGTGCAGAAATTTGTACACTGACAGGACATAAATTATAAATAAATGAGATCGCCTTCAGTTCCAAAAATGATATATTAGCTACTGCCAGTTGTGATCGCACAGTGCGTCTATGGAAATTACAAATAGACCAAAAATTACAGAACTACCCGTATCAATTGTTAGCAACCCTTGTAGATCATACAAGAATAGTTCTAGCAGTTGCTTTTAGTCCCAACGGACAGATTTTAGCAACTGGTAGCGACGATAACAGCATCAAGTTGTGGGATGTCAACACAAGTAAGTTAATTAGCACACATCTAGGGGAATCCTGGTACTGACCAGGATTAGCTTTTACAGCCGATAGTGGAACCCTAATTAGTTGCAGTTGGGATAAAACAATCAAACTTTGGTCTATCAGTATTAGAAATAGCCACTCTCTTTGATCATACTGACTCAGTATCTACAATTGCCCTTAGTCCAAATTAACAACTAATTGCCAGTGGTAGCAGGGACAAAACCATCAAACTGTGGGATAATTGGAAATCGGGTAGTAATTAAAAATTACCAATTACCAATTACCAATCACCAATTACCCAATCACCAAACTAAAACAATCAGGCGCTACCTGTGAAGGCCACTTCAGGAAACTTCAACTGCGCTTCTGCCATCGGGCGATTTCTGCCTTCTTCTTGCCAATAGTTAATCACTTCTGTTGCCTTATTCAGCAACTCAACGCGATCAACATCAGTAATCCAGTGTTTGGATTCTAACTCTTTTTTGAGTTCTTCCCAAGCATCATTACGAGGCCAGAAGAAGTATTTAGTTAAGGGACTTGTGCCTTTACCGACAACTTGATCGACTGCTAAGGCAACGTTCTCATCTAACCAGAGAATTTTTAAGATAAATTTCGTCAATCGTACCTCCGGGACAAATCCGGCTATGACTTACTAAGTTTGCGACCCCTTATTGTAACTTAATATCTGCCCAATTGACTAATGAGATTGAATATCAACAGAAAGGTGACAGGTGACAGAATGCAGAAATTTTTGATTTTCGATTTTTGCACAGATGGGTGGGTGTAAAAAATCAGATACTGCAAAAAATGTCTGAATCTCTATCTGGACAATGTGGTTTGAGGCAATTTTTGTAATTGAGACACCCACACACCTTATACAGCAAAGGTTTCAGCTATTTTACCTGTTGATACAATTTCTGAAATGGACTATGATTAGACCATCCACGCAATCGAACCTTAGTTGAAATTTCAAATAATCCCTATTAGTGAGTAAAAGCAATATGTAAGCTTTGCGACTTGGTGCCTTTGTGTATTCATCTAACACAGCAAATCAATTAAAATTTGGTAGTAATCGAGATTGAAATCTTGAAAACATTAATTAATTTGCCATTCCCATGACCAAACAAACAAATACAATCATCATTTTTGATATAGATGGCGTAATTCGTGACGTTAGCGGTTCCTATCGTCGAGCCATATCAGATACCGTAGAACATTTTACCGCCCAAGCCTATCGTCCCACACCAACAGACATCGACAATCTCAAATCAGAAGGGATTTGGAATAACGATTGGGAAGCTTCCGAAGAATTAATTTACGGCCATTTTATCAACCAAGGAAAAACCCGCGCCCAACTGCAATTAAATTATCAAGAGATTGTTACCTATTTTCAAACTCGTTACCGTGGTACAGACCCAGAAAACTGGAATGGATATATTTGTAACGAACCTTTATTAGCACAACCTAGTTATTTTCAAGAACTAACTCAATCTGGTATTGCTTGGGGTTTTTTCAGTGGTGCCACACAGGGTTCTGCTAACTACGTCTTAGAAAAACGCTTGGGTTTACAGTCTCCTATATTAATAGCAATGGAAGATGCACCAGGCAAACCAGACCCCACGGGATTATTTGCTACGATTAATTTGTTAGAAAATGGTAGTGAAACAAAACAAACGGTGGTGTATGTAGGAGATACGGTAGCAGATATGCACACCGTGGAAAAAGCAAAAGCTGTAGATAATTCTCGGACTTGGTTGGGTGTGGGAGTTTTACCACCTCATGTCCAGGAAACAGCAGTAAGAAGGGATGCTTATACTGAAACCCTGATGAAAGCCGGTGCAAAGATAGTATTTAGTAATGTGCAGGAATTAACACCAGGTCAGATTCAGGAGTGGGAAAGAAAATAAATGTTCTAATATCAATGAAGTGATGGTGTAGAAATTACCGATGGATAATAAGAGAGACGTCAGGAAATTTACAAAGGAGTCTGTGTCTGGCTTTCCATAGTGTTAAGATGACGAAAGAGCCAAGGAAAGAATCAGGGTTGGGAACATGTTCATGGATAGTTCCTATCCATGAACATGTTCATGAGAAATTCATAACTGACTTCATATCCATAACATTTATGAAATAGGCAAAACTAATGAACCAATTCCTAATGTGACTAAACGACAAATAGTTAGTAAGAATTACTTGTGAGTAAATTGGGGAACTCACGGGAAATCTTTGTTGAGGTAAGGTACCCGGAATATTTCTACAAGTCTAATGACCTATTCAACGAAAATACCCTTGGTGGAAAACTCTTTGTTTCCTGCCTTTTATCCTGAGTCGCCATGGCATAATCCCTATCATGTTTTTCTACCTATTCAAGGAGACTAGCAGGGAAACATCTCGTAATATCTCTAGCCAGTCATGAAATGTGTCCTTTGCTTCCGTTTTCCATATACCGAAATGCAAAAACCTCAAATGTTGGCATTTTCCTCAAATAGAACAAGCATAGACATACCTGTTGTTTTATCTCTAGTTTCCCTTTCCCCCCTCCTCCTTTCTGATTTATACCTATGTTTTTACTTTCTATGTCACCTTGAAGTTTTTTATGCTGCATTTCACCTTGGGCTAACAAGTCTTGAAACTGATGGTTAGTTATTCCCAGTATTTGTTTTCTACGATGTGGATATTCTTGAATATAGTTAATTTAGTGGATTTTTCCTTTTGGTACACCCTCAAAATTCCCTTCTACCATTTTTTTCACACCAAGTTAATTTTCCTGACAGGTCTATTAGGGTATATGTAAATAGGTGACAGGTGACAGAGATCAATTCAGAATTTTAAGATTTGTCAAGCTTCTCTAGACTCTCTAGCTAACTGGACGGTTTAAACTGAATGTAATAGGACTCTCAGCCGAAAATTAGTAAAGACCAACGACAATTTACTAATTTCTAGCGGAAATGCCCTCAACCTTCCTTGGGAAGTGGAAAGAGCAACAGCTATGCTTAACAAATCCGTCAATTCTGGTCTTTTAGGTTTACTTGCCGCTTTATCCCTAAACCACAGCTTCCAAGCCCAACAACACCAACAGTCACCATTTACCCGTGCTAGTGAGACTAACACCAGTCCGCAGCAGCAGGGAGATCAGCATTTCGTGAAAATGATGGTTGACCACGACCAAAAAACCATAAAAATCGCGGATTTGGCGTTACAGAAGGCGAAAAATCCCCAAATCAAAGTATTGGCAACCCAGATCAAAACCGACCAAACCAAAGAAATTGAGCAATTGCAAGCTTTGTACAAACAGTTGTATCGCACAGAAGTTACTGCTAATGCCATGAACTGTATGGGAATGGGTCAAGGTCAGGGAATGGGAAAAATGATGAGTTTAGAATCTTTGCAAAATTCCCCTAACTTTGACCAGGAATTTCTGCAAGGAATGATTCAACATCAGCAAATGTGTATGAACATGGCCAAGAAAGCTTCCGAAACTGCTACTTTGCCACAAATTCGTGACTTCGCTCAAGCTATCATAAAAACGCAAACTGCTCAAATTCAAAAGTTGGAACAGTTGTCTCCATCTGAATCTTAATTTCTTTAACTCATTTAAAGTTATGACAATCAAACTTACAGTTCCAGGAATGGCTTGTCCTGCTTGTGCCAATAATATTACCAATGCAGTCAAAGCTATAGATGCTAACGCTAATGTTAAAGCTGACCCTAAAACCAAGCTTGTTAATGTAGATACTCAAGCTTCAGAAACTGCAATTAAACAAGCATTAGTTGCTGCTGGTTATCCTCCGGCTTAAAAATCAGTTATCAGTTATCAGTTATCAGTTATCAGTGGAAAAAGGCAAAAACCTTGAGGTGGAAGGTTAATTTTTCGTACCTCTGCTTCCCCTATTCCCTATTCCCTATTCCTTATATGGATAATCTCACTCTCAAACTTCGGGGTATGAGTTGTGCTTCCTGCGCTAATAATGTTGAACAGGCAATACTTGCAGTTCCTGGTGTGATTGATTGCCGTGTTAGCTTTGGTGCAGAACAAGCAACTATTAATTATGAGGAAAAACAGACAAATTTAGAAAAAATTCAAGCTGCTATTGATGCTGCTGGTTATTCTTCTTTTTGGCTACTAGAAGAACAAGATGAAGATGATTCCGAACAGGTAATTCGGCTGGCAGAACAACAAGAATTAAAACGTAAATTATGGATAGGTAGTTTAATTAGTAGCCTGTTATTTTTTGGTTCCTTACCGATGATGATGGGGTTAAGTGTATCTTTCGTTCCAGATTTTTTACATCATCCTTGGTTGCAGTTGGTATTAACAACACCAGTAGAATTTTGGTGTGGCTGGTCTTTTTTTCGTAATGGGTGGAAGTCTTTGAAACACCATACAGCAACTATGGATACTTTAATTGCACTGGGTACAGGTGCAGCTTATTTATATTCTTTAGTGGTTACGCTTTTCCCTGATTTTTTTATTACCCAGGGTTTGCAAACTCATGTCTATTATGAAGTTGCAGCAATGGTAGTGACATTAATTCTCTTGGGGAGATTTTTGGAACATCGTGCTAGGGGACAAACTTCGGAAGCTATTTGCAAATTGATGGGAATGCAAGCGAAAACGGCTAGGGTGATGCGTGATGAGGTGGAAATAGATATTCCTATTAAGGACGTGAAAATTAATGATGTGGTTTTGGTGCGTCCTGGGGAAACAATTCCGGTTGATGGGGAAGTTATTGATGGGACTTCGACGGTGGATGAGGCTATGGTAACGGGTGAAAGTTTACCTGTCAAGAAGCAACCGGGAGATGAAGTAATTGGAGCGACAATTAATAAAACTGGTAGTTTTAAGTTTAGGGCAACTAGGGTAGGAAAGGATACATTTCTGGCGCAAATTGTCAGATTAGTACAAGAAGCGCAAGGTTCAAAAGCACCTATTCAACGGTTAGCGGATCAGGTGACGGGGTGGTTTGTACCTGGTGTAATTGCGCTCGCGATCGCAACTTTTGTAATCTGGTTTAATCTGACAGGTAACTTTACTCTGGCAATGATGACAATGGTGGGTGTGTTAATTATCGCCTGTCCCTGTGCTTTGGGTTTAGCCACTCCTACTTCTGTGATGGTTGGAACTAGTAAAGGTGCAGAAAATGGCATTTTAATTAAAGATGCTCAAAGTTTAGAGTTAGCACACAAAATTCAAACTATTGTCCTTGATAAAACCGGGACTTTAACTCAAGGTAAACCGACTGTTACAGATTTTGCCACTGTTCAAGGTACAGTAAATCAAAATGAACTGGAATTGTTAAAGTTAGCTGCATCTGTAGAAAGAAATTCTGAGCATCCTTTAGCGGAAGCAGTGGTAAAATATGCCGAATTTCAAGAGGTGAGTTTAGCAGAAGTTGAGGATTTTGTAGCTATTGCTGGGAGTGGTGTACAAGGAATTGTTAATGATCATTTGTTACAAATCGGTACAGAACGCTGGTTAACGGAATTAGGCATTAATACAGATTCTTTGCAAGAATATCAAGCTGCTTGGGAAGTGGGAGGGAAAACGGTGATTTTAATTGCTATTGATGGGCAATTAGAAGGGATAATGGGTATTGCTGATGCCCTTAAACCTTCCTCTGCCACAGCGGTGAAAGCACTCCAAAAGTTGGGTTTAGAAGTGGTCATGTTAACAGGAGATAATCGCGCTACAGCGGATGCGGTCGCACATCAAGTTGGTATTACCCAAGTTTTTGCCCAAGTTCGTCCAGACCAAAAAGTGGCTATTATTAAGTCATTGCAACACTGGGGACTGGAGAAGAAAATTCAACATCGAAAATCCAAAATTTTAGCGATGGTGGGAGATGGAATTAATGATGCACCAGCATTAGTGCAAGCAGATGTGGGAATAGCTATTGGCACAGGAACAGATGTAGCGATGGCAGCAAGTGATATTACCCTAATTTCTGGAGACTTGGAAGCAATTGTCACCGCTATTCAACTCAGTCGCGCTACCATTAATAATATTCAGCAAAATCTCCTCTTTGCTTTTATTTACAATATCATTGGTATTCCCATTGCCGCTGGTATTCTCTACCCTATTTTTGGTTGGTTACTCAACCCAATTATCGCCGGTGCAGCAATGGCATTTTCTTCCGTTTCTGTAGTTACTAATGCTTTAAGATTGCGTAACTTTCAAGCAGGAATCAATTAAATGTTGAATCAAAAAAAATTCTGGATGATGCTTGCCTGTTTAGTGCTATTGACATCAAGCCCCGCATCAGCAAAAATATCCAATTCTCATTCACCACACAATCAGCAATTGCAACATATTGAAAAACCTTTAGGTGTGAAAATTGCTCTAACTACTGGTGGTTTAGGTTTAATGGGCATAGAATTATGGTGGTTTATTTTCAGTAAATCCATTGCCGGAGTCAAGACTCAGCGTGCAGGAGAGAGGAAATAAATAATCACCAATCACCAATCACCTAATTTATTTCTGAATAATTGGACAAATAGTATCTTCTGGTTTAGTTTTTAAATTCTGCCAACCTGAAAGTAATTGGTTAATTTCTGAACGTAAAGTTAATAATTGCTCAATTTGATGATCAATCTGTAATAATTTTTCTTGCAACTTTTCATGAATGTCATAACAAGGAGGTTGTCCGTGATCATAGACTTTCAATATATCTAGAATTTCCTCTAAACTTAAACCTAAATGTTGCGCTCTTTTAATAAAAGCTAATCTGGTTAATACATCCCCAGTAAACTGACGATAGCCTCCTTTTGTGCGTGCTGATGATTGAATTAACCCTAGACTTTCATAATAGCGAATTGTCCTGATAGGAACGCCACTTTGTTCTGTTACCTGACCAACTAAAAGTAGTTGTTTATCTTGAATTAACACCATAGAATTCCCAACTGTTGTTCTTATTATGACATACAACAAGAGACAGGTCACAGGTAAGAGTTTTTCTTAATTATGTATTACTAATTCCCCATTCATGAAGTACCAAAGATAACTGTTTTTCTGAGCTTGCCATGATATTTCTAGATTAACCGCTTGACTGCTAGTTAAACCCTAAAAATGAACGTCAACGCTGAAAATGTGAACTACGCAAGGAAACCTAAAATTTTCAATCAACCAGAGCGTTTTATTGAGGGGTGGTATTGGGTAATACCCTCCATAAAATTGCGAGTTGGTGAAGTTAAACCTGTGACAATTTTGGGTAGAGATTTAGTAATTTATCGTGGTCAAGATAGACAAGCAGTAATTTTTGATGCTTACTGCCCACATATGGGTGCTCATCTTGCGGAAGGCAAAGTTGAGGGTAATGAACTACGCTGTTTTTTTCATCATTGGAAATATGATACAGAAGGTTTCTGTGTTGAAGTTCCTTGTTTAGATGAACCAATTAATGTTAAAGTGAAAACTTGGCCTACCGCAGAAAAATATGGGCTGGTTTGGGTTTGGACTGGAGAAACACCACAACAACCGTTACCATTTATTACTGAGTTAGAACTTGAGGAATGTGATAGTGCTTTTGGTTCACAGTTTATCACAAACTGTCACCCAAATGTTGTCATGGTTAATGCTATAGACGCGCAACATTTTAATAGGGTTCACAATCTATTATCAGAATTTAATTTTGAAAAACAGGAACTGAACGAAAACGCTATTACCTTCAGCAATCATACACAGGAAAAGCCTAAATTTTGGTTAATTAAACTGATATTTCCTTTCTACAAAAAACCTGTGATTTATGATATTTGCTATTGGTATGGGACTACGGGAATGGTGACAGTTGGTACAGAATTCTTACATTTCCACATTATGTTTGCTTTGCGTCTGATTGAAGGTGGAAAAACAGAAGGTCTAATCATCTTTATTGCTGAAAAACGCCGTGGTATTTTCGGTCGGCTTTATAATCGTTTTATCCTCTGGCTGAGTAAGTTTTTAGCTCAATACTTCATCACAAATGATAGTAAGATTTTCCAGACTATTCAGTTTAACTTAAAATCTCCCATCGAGCTTGATCAGCCCATAGTACAATTCATTAACCACTTAGAAGGACAGAAAGCTTTGAAATGGGGAAGTTGGAATTTAGAGAGAGTTCGTGATGGTGAGGTGCGAGAGATAGAAAAACGAGAAAACCGCGAAAAATGGCGTGATGAGCTAGTTAATGATTGAAAATCCCGCCTTTAAACAATAAAAATGAAGTGGTTTTGCCACTTCATCAATTCCCAGGTAGAACCTTAGCAATGAGTATAACGACTAGCAATATTTAAAACTGTATAAAATAGAACAAACTTTAAAATTATTCTCTATGTCAATTCTTTTATTGCTATACAAAATTTGATTCCTCTTCTGTGTGAGACAAAGAAGATGTGGTCTTTTTACTTAAAAACTCCCTGTATCTACAATCTTCCTCTTCGAGAAATTTACCAATTTTCAATGGAATGAAGTAATCGGATTCGGCTTATTTGTTCCTATATTTTCTTTGACTCATGTCGTCTCTCACTTACTAACTAGTGGTGGAAAATAAATTGTACATTTAGAGGAGGGAAAAGGGAACATATAAGCAATACAGAGATTTCTGTTTTTCCTAAAAATGTTTAATTAATTTTGTCCAGGTACTTATTAGTCCACAATACAAGTAGTAGTGCAAAATAAATTGCACATTTCGAGAAGGGAACAGGGAAGGGCAAACACGGAACAGAAAAAGATTCTAGGGATTTTTATTTTTTGGCAAAATGTATAAAGTGTTTGAGTTTTAATGGTAAGCTGTCACGCATCTAGTATTTTAACCTGAACTAGGCTCTAGAAGAGTCTTAGCCTCCAAATTATGCAATTTAAATGCGCTACAGCTTATCCCTCTTTCGTCAAACTTGGAATTACAAAAATAATTTCCTAATTTTCACGCTCCAGATGTATAAAGGTTTGAACATTTTATTACTAACAAAATATGGTGAACATTTTGAAACATTAATAAATCGCTAAAACCCTTGTTAAATAAAGGTCTCAAATTTGCATTGCCGAAAGTGATGAAAGAGGGTTATCAAGGCTTATTTTTTGGATATTATCAACTTTGAACACTCTTTAAGTATTGATCTCTATAGGTTTTAGGTTTACTCCATAGCCTCATTCACAGGGAATCTATCAATTAACTGCATAGCCCGTTGAGCATTTTTCCGCAAAGAGTCCGGGACTAATGGAACATGAGGAATCTGGGATAATAGATCTAGAGTCCGGCGTAAAAGCCTGACTACATCACCTTCATCCAAAGTGGTATTTGCACATAGTTGTACCCAATCCATACCTAAAGCCCACTGTTCGATAATGGCTATTAATTCAAATTCTAACCAAATAGGTAGTGCCACATTATAGCGTCGTTGTATTTGAAACAATTGGCGACGAATCCCCCGCAACTTTGCCAAAGCATCAGCTACTTCACTACTGAGGTCAAAATGTACTTTACTATCTGGACGTGGGGTTTCTGTCACTAAGGCCGCAGCCGCAGCAGCTAAATGGTGGGGGTCTAAACTATCTAGTTCACCACTGGCGATCACTAAACCTAACCATAATTCATTTTCACCCCGAATCGCAGCAGCCATTTGTCCCAGTGTTGTGGGTACTAAGTTATCTAAACCGCCAAACTGCTGCAAGATTTGAATTAAATTCAGAAATTCTTCCCAATGTCTTTGAGACTGTTGTTCTACCTGTTCTTGTAACTCTTCCAGTTCGGCTTCCAATTCTACACAACGCGCTCTGTCTTTAAATATTTTGGCTATGTTTCCTGATTGATGTAAGGGGTGATTTTCTAATTGTGCTTGCACAGCATTAAACCGAGCAAGTTGTTCCACAACTTCTGGTGGCATATACATAAATTCCCCTGGGTCGGGTATACTCTGAGCAATCGCAGCAGTTTCTTGATTACCACGCACACACTGACCCCTTTTTAATGCCAATTCTGCTGGTGGTAAAATATCATGCGACACTTCCACCCTGGGCAATTCAGCATACAAGTCTACCACATCCGCAACTGTTGCCACATACCAACGGTTATCTTGACCCAAACAGACAAAATAAGAAGCTTGACCAACATCAGGGGCTTTCTCAACCAAAACTGCTGTAATTGGCAAAGTTGCTATCATACTTTTATCTTTGAGACTCAAAAGCGTCCCAGACACGGCAAAGTCTAGCATCATCGACAATTGTTCTTGTCTATCTGCCTGTGCTTGTTCTTGGAGAGTTTTTAGAATATGACGTTCTACTTTTAGCCGTTGTCGCAATTTTTCATACAGCGCCAATTCATTTTCATCAATTGCTGCGAATTCTGCCTGAACTTTTGCTAATTCTGCTTTTATTTCCCCCATTTCGTCGTATTCTGGCTTTAAATACAACGTTGCCATATACTGTCCAAAACTGCGTTCTATCAGTTCCCTAGCTTGTTCCAAAGTATGGGTTTGCAGCAAATTCAGCACCATCCCATAGCTGGGTGTAAACTGACTAACTAGGGGATCTGCTGGAGATGTAGCCAAATATGCAGCTTCTTTTGCCCCCTCAAAGGGAGTTTGTAATGTCACCACATAGCCTTGTAAATCCATGCCCCGACGACCTGCCCGACCTGACATTTGCAGGAATTCCGAAGCCTTCAACAATCGGTGTCCATTATCGGTGCGTTTGGAAAGAGTAGAAATTACCGTTGTCCGTGCAGGCATATTAATTCCCGCTGCCAAGGTTTCCGTTGCAAAGACGACTTTAATTAGCCCCTGTTGAAATAATTCCTCTACCAAAACTTTCCAGGCTGGTAAAATGCCGGCATGGTGGGCTGCAACTCCTCGGTACAAAGGGGCAATTTGTCCAGAACGTCCTGCTTCTGGATTACGAGCTAAAAATTCATCAATCTGTCTGCGTAATATTTGGGATTCGTCATTATTGACTAACCATAAATCCCCTACTTCTGCCACGGCTTTATCACATCCTCGGCGGCTGAAAATAAAGAAAATGGCTGGCAGCATATCCCGCTGCTCTAATTGGCTGATGGTATAAATGATACTGAGTGCTTCTGGCCTACCCCCTTTGCCTTTTTCCCCTGGTCCTTTTTTACCCCGTTTAATCAGCCTGGGGTTAATTTTGGTTTTACTTTCATTTAGGAGGGGGAAGAGTCCTTTGGGATTGCAAAAGTTAAATTCTAAGGGAACTGGGCGAAAATCGGAATAAATCAGGTCTGTTGGACCATGAACACGATTGAGCCAATCGGTGAGTTGGTCACTGTTAGCAACAGTAGCGGAAAGGGCGACAAGTTGCACTTCATGGGGACAATAGATGATTGATTCTTCCCACACCGTACCCCGTTGGCGATCATTCATGTAGTGGCATTCATCCAGGACAACAGCCTCCACATCTACCAAGGAGATGCCAATTTGTCCTATGGGTGTGCCATAGAGCATATTGCGGAAAATTTCGGTGGTCATGACTAAAATTGGGGCATCCCTGTTAATGGAGGCATCCCCGGTTAACAGTCCAACCTGATCAAACCCGAATTTCTCTCGAAAGTCACGTAATTTTTGATTCGATAACGCTTTGAGGGGTGTGGTATAAAATACTCGTTTCCCTCGCGCTAGGGCTCGATAAATGGCGTATTCCCCAATTAATGTTTTACCTGAACCTGTGGGTGCACAGACAACTACTGAGCGGCCAGCATTCAAGGAGGCGATCGCTTCCTGTTGGAATTGATCCAGTTCAAAGGGAAAAATCGACCCTAAGTTAATTTCTGAAGACGGGGCGGGATAGTTCACTCAATCATCTTTTGCATCCAGACTATCTACTATCATAACCTGATTGGTAATTGGTAATTGGTAATTGGTAATTGGTGGTTAATTATTCTGAGTATTCCGTCACTAGAAACTTACATTACTATAACAGCTAATATATATTTTATTAGTCTTGCATAATGATACTGGTAATTGTTGCTGAACCAGCACCACTACAAATTTCTAAAGTTTATCTGCTACAAATTTCTAAAGTTTATCTGCTTGTAATTCAACTGCTCAAGCGATCACCCTCCTATATTAGTTTCACGTAATAAAACACAAAAAAAATTTTTAGACAATCACCACCTATCACCCTTTCCCCAATTCCTGAGAACGATGAGCAGCACCTTTCACAGCCTGAATTAAAGCAGAACGAAACCCAGCCTTTTCTAACTCGCTCACTCCGGCAATAGTTGTCCCCCCAGGACTGGTAACTCTATCCTTCAATTCTGCGGGGTGTAATTTAGTTTCTTCTATGAGTTTTGCCGTTCCCAATACCGTATGCAAAGCTAATTTTTTAGCTACTTCTCTAGGTAAACCCGCTGCAACTCCCCCATCCGACAAAGCTTCTATCATCAACGCCACATAAGCCGGACCACTACCAGATAAACCTGTCACCGCATCCATGAGGGTTTCTGCAACTTCTACCACTTCCCCCACGGCGGAAAAAATTTGCTGTGCTTTTTGCTGGTGGCTTGGGTGGGTGTAAGCACTTAAACAAATGGCCGTCATTCCTGCTCCCACTGTAGCGGGTGTATTGGGCATAGCGCGAATTACTGGCATTTGGGGAAATGCGGCTTCTAGCTGTTTTAAAAGCACACCCGCCAAAATAGAAATAATTAGAGGTGAATGTTCTATAGGTAATATATCTGCTAATTCTTGAGCGAGCGCACTAAACACCTGGGGCTTCACCGCCAACATCACAGCTTCTTGAACCTCAGCGAAAACCAAGCAATTATCACTCGTTACAGCTACCCCATATTGCTGCTGTAAAAAACTCCGGCGAGCCGCTTGGGGTTCACTGACAATCACTTCTGCGCCTTGATAAATTCCACGCGCAATAAGGCGGGATAATAGAGCCTCTCCCATTACCCCACCGCCAATTAAACCAAATTTAATAGTCATTTAGTTAATATTCATTAGTCATTGGTTATTTGTCATTTGTCATTTGTCATGAGCATGAAGACAACGGACAAATGACTAATTCAACTTCATTATTGCGCCATCCGATTAACTTCACTGCCCCAAGCTGGAGTAGTTGTGGTTGCGGGACGGGTTGGACGTACTGGTGGTTGGGGAACTTGGTGTAAAAAACCGCCTTGAGTACTCACTTGTACACAGCTTGGTGTAAACAAAAAGATACTTTCACCAATGCGTTCTTGATGTCCATCTAGAGCATAAGTACCACCAGCTACAAAATCTACAGCACGTTGAGCCTGATCAGGGTCCATAATTGTCAAATTTAGAACTACCGATTTACGCTCACGTAATGCTTGAATTGCCTGGGGCATTTCTTCAAAAGTACGTGGTTCGAGAACTAAAACTTCAGAAATTCCGTTAATTGCGCCTGGCATACCAATCACATTACTCATAGGCTTTGATCCTGCTGCTACTTCATCTCCCATTGTAGAGGTACCTTCGCGCCAACGTCGATTGGGAGCAGGGGTTTCTTGTGGAGTGGGTTGAGGATTTTCTTGCTGATACAGATTTTGGTAACTATCAGTATCTGGTTCTTCTTCGTAATATTCGTATTCTACTTGCTCATTCAATCCCACAAAGTCCCTAAGCTTGGAAAATATATTGTTCATTTTGTACGCTCCTAGTGGAAATTACCTTAATTGATCTGGCTGTAAATTTTGGTAGCCAGTAAGTATAGTAGCTGCTGCCTTGAGCAATTTTATTGCTGTTTGTAGCCTCTAGTACAGGTTTTCATCAAGAAATTTTGCTCTAGAAAAGACTATACCTGATATGGGCATAACAATGAGTCAAGATTATATCCTAATGTTTGAGTAACGAAAAGTCCCTTTCATCTAATTTTCTCTTAGTGATTACATTTCTCAACACTATATCTTTAAACACATTCTTTGGCAACAGGCACTGAACTTCTCAGGAAATTATACTATGCTTATTTCTATATCCTTGTATCCAACTAAACACTAAAAGATTAGGAGCGATTTCCAAACAAAATTGTTCCCAATCTTACCATTGTTGCACCTGCTCGCACTGCCAATTGATAATCTCCAGACATACCCATTGATAGATGCAGCATTTTAATATGCAACCATTGTTGTGATTCAATTTCCTTAGCTAATTTCTGAGTATGATTAAACACACTTGAAATTTCATCATCATCCAACCCAAAGGGTGGAATTGTCATTAAACCTTGAATTTGTAAATTTTTGCATTGGTTTAGTGCGTCCAAGTCAGCTAATAATTCCGATACCATCCAACCAGACTTATTAGGATCGGGGAGAATTTTGACTTGTAGACAAACCAAGGGAGTCACACCTAGTTGTGACGCTAGGGTATCTAAACGCTGGGCTATCTGGAGACTATCAACAGAGTGAATCCAATCAAATAATTCCAAAGCTTTTTTAGCTTTGTTACTTTGTAAATTTCCAATAAAGTGCCAAGTAATGTCCGGCAAATCCTGCAAGTCAGCTTGTTTACTGGCAGCTTCTTGGATACGACTTTCAGCAAAATCACGAATTCCTGCGGTGTATGCTTCCCGCATCAGTTCAGTCGTAACTTGCTTACTAACAGCAATCAACCGAACAGAGGCAGGAAGTGAAGCGCGAATGGTAACAATACGTTGACTAATCGAACTACTCATTGGAAGGTGCGTTGGAAAACACTCTGAAGTTGATCGTACTCCTGGGACTTACCACTGCGACGCAAAGTACGTAAACGATTTTCCAGCATCATCCTGGCTTCAGTCCTACCAATAGACTGAAATTTAATACCTTTAACGTCACTTGTTACCAAAAAAAATAAGCGTTGGGCATAAAGTGTAGTGAAAAGATCCTGGTTATCATCAACCATACAGATCCTATATAGTAAACCCCACGTTGGATGATTGATGTAAGTTTCTGAGTAGTCTGGATTCATTGAATAGTCAAGGTTTGGAGTACATATTCTTTTTCGCAGTCAAATACAAGCATTCCGACGATAATAGATATTCTTTCGCCAAGACTTTTTGTAAACAATGCGAAACTAAGGACATTTTGCCAGGTCATGGCTTTCATAAAGACCTTGATCTAGTTTCTCATTGCTAGTGAAAGCAGCAGCACCAATTTCCGGCTTCTTGTTGCACCAGCTTCTTTCCATCCTGCCATAACTCTGGCTTTATGGCGCAAATGTAATAAAAGGGGTGTGGGGGAAACTCTAATGCCCCAAGCCCCCTCCCTAATCCCTAATCCAAGAATGTTAACGGTTGTCCCCTGACTTGCGTGTTTACCTGGCCTTTGTCGTAGACGATTTCACCACCGACAATTGTTGTTACAGGCCAACCTGTTAAATTCCAACCTTCAAAGGGACTCCAACCACATTTGGTTAACAGTTCTTCCCGCTTAACGGGGTGATAGGTGTCTAAATCTACCAATACTAAATCAGCATCGTAACGAGGGGTAATTTCTCCCTTGTTAGGAATACCATAAGTGGTAGCTACAGCCTTAGACATCCAGTTAGCAACTTGTGCAATAGTACATTTTCCTTCCATTGCGGAAGTTAACATTAAAGGTAGGGAAGTTTCCACACCGGGCATTCCTGAAGGTGTGTTGGGGTAACTTTGGGCTTTTTCTTCCAAGGTGTGGGGTGCATGGTCGGTGGCAATAAAATCAATGACTCCATCTCGTAACGCTTGCCAAAGAACTTCGTTATCATGGGGCGATCGCAACGGTGGATTCATCTGCGCCAAAGTACCAATCCTTTGATATGCACTGCTATTTAACAACAAATGCTGTGGTGTTACCTCCGCTGTCACCCAACTGGGTTTATCCTGACGCAGTAACTCAGTTTCCTCAGCCGTTGACAGATGCAAAATATGTAACCTACGTTGATATCTTTTAGAAAGTTTTAATGCCAATTGTGTTGCTAACAGTGCAGCTTGATTATCTTGAATTTGGGAATGAATGGCAGGATCATCAATACCAGCAAATTCCTGACGGCGTTGGTTAATCCTCTCTTGATCTTCAGCATGAACAGCAATTAAGCGAGTTCCCTGGGCAAAAATCGACTCTAGCAAACCTTCTTGGTTAACTAGCAACTGACCGTGCATTGACCCCATAAAAATTTTAATTCCCGGTGTCGGCTGCGCTAGAAGCAATTCTGATAGATTTTCTCCTGTGGCCCCAATAAAAAAGCCATAATTAACCAAGCACTTATTAGCAGCCCGTTCTAGCTTGTCATCTAAAGCTGATTGGTTAATTGTCAAAGGTCTTGTATTGGGCATTTCTAAAAAGGATGTGACTCCCCCTTTAGCGCAAGCACAACTAGCGGTAAACAGGTCTTCCTTATGTTCCAGACCTGGTTCTCGGAAATGCACTTGCGGATCAATCACACCTGGCAACAAAGTTAAACCCTGTGCGTCAATCTCTTGAGTTGGTGAGGCATTAGAAATTTTTGAGGCTACTTCGACTATTTGCCGTCCATCCGTCAGCACATCGCCAATTATCAACTCACCATTGGGTAACATTAGGCTTGCTTGACGAATTAGTAAACTTGTTGGATATGACATGGATTTACAAGAAAATAAGCTGATGCAGACAATTCTGCAAATGCTATTTTAATCAGGAAAACACGCTTCTCTAGTTAAAATAATAAATAAAGTCTCTCCCCGATGAGTTCAGTGCTTGCCTCTTACCCTAAAATTTAAGTAATTTCATGCAAAATCAAGTGTCTGATAAAAAATCTAGCCCCCAACCTGATAATTCCTGGATCTTAGAGCTAGGCAAAACAATTATCTTGAGCGTCTTTCTGGCCTTGGGAATTCGTACCTTTGTCGCCGAAGCAAGATGGATTCCTTCAGGTTCAATGGAACCCACGCTCCATGGTACACCAAACCAATGGGAAGCGGATAAGATTATTGTTGATAAGGTGAAGTATAAATTTACTAAGCCAGAACGGGGAGATATAGTTGTATTTTCACCGACGGAAGAATTAGAAAAAGAACAATACCATGATGCGTTCATTAAACGAATAATCGGGTTGCCTGGAGAAAAAGTAGAACTGAGGGAAGGCCAAGTCTATATTAATAACAAAGTTCTAGAAGAAGATAAATATTTATCCCCCTCTGTGCGTACAGTTGTTGATGTTTGTACATCAGGGCAACAACGCCCATTCTTGGCTCAACCGGAAACCATACCACCCAACTCATATCTAGTTTTAGGTGATAATCGTGGTAGCAGTTATGATGGTCGTTGCTGGGGTTTAGTACCTCAGAAAAATATTATTGGTCGTGCCATAGTTCGTTTTTGGCCTCTTAATAATGTTGGCTCGATAGATAAGCCTCCGTTGTATCCATCTGCAAATCCTTAAAGCCTATTAATAAAGTAAATATTAAAAAGGCTACCGTTATAGATTTCAAAATTCAAAATTAAGAATTATTTACTAAACCTCTTGCAGAATTAGTTTTATGTGACAAAAGGGGGTTATATTTGTTTTAGCCAAAATTTTAGAGTTACACGGTTATATTTAAATTAGCGAGCCCAAAGAACACCAAAAATAGATAAAATCTAAAACTCTCTATCATACCACAGAAACAATTTTGCAAGAGGTCTACTCTTGGCTGTTCCCTGTTCGCTTCTTTGCGAATTACAAATTACGTATCCCTTACGGGAGTAGGAAGCACTATTACGAATTACGAAATATTTCAATGGCTAATCTACCTAGGATACTTTTGTATCCGATTAAGTCATTGGATGGTGTGGAAGTAGAAAAGGCGACAATTCTACCTGGTGGCGCACTTCGTTATGAGCGAGAATTTGCAATTATGGATGCACAAGGCAAGTTTCTCAATAGTAAACGCGATGCCAAAATTCATCTATTGCGCTCAGAATTTTCTTTACAAGAAAGAGTTATTCGTCTCCAATTCCCTGGTGGTCAATCACCACAGGTTTTCTATCTTCATGAAGAACTCACACCGATAGAAGCAATTTTAAGTGAGCTTTTCGGGCTTGGTGTCAAATTAATGCAAAACACGAATATGGGTTTTCCTGATGAAACAGACTCACCAGGTCCAAGGGTGATTAGCACCCCAACACGGAAGCAGCTTCTTGGTTTCCTGGTATGAGTGTAGATCAAATGCGCCGTCGGATGCGTGCAAATATTGAGATTGATGGTGTACGAGGGTTTTGGGAAGATAGGCTGTATACTGGCAGCGGTGAAACTGTATCTTTTGTAGTGGGAGATGTGTAGTTTTTGGGAGTTAACCCTTGTCAAAGTTGTGTTGTTCCTATGCGGGACTCCTATTTAGGTCAGGCTTACCCCAACTTTCAAAAAATATTTGTGCAGAAACGTCAAGCAACTATGCCTAGTTGGGTTGATGCATCAAGATTGAATCATTTTTTTAGATTGAGTGTGAATACAAAAGTTGCTGCATCGGAAGTTGGAAAAACTCTAGAGGTTGGTAAGAATATCAACAGCTACAGGTAATTTTTTATCTCCTGAACGCTCGCCTCTAAATTCTGTGAAATATCAATATCAATATATAGCTTCTGTAGTTGTTGGTTCTTCTAGAGTATCGAACTGACTTTGTAAAAGTCGCGGTTCATAAAATGACCAATGCGATCGCGCAATCTCTGATCAATCAACTCATAGCTACCTTTGAGGTAAACTAACTTTATCCGTGGATCATCGACGCTGAGAATCTGGCGATAGTTGGCTTTGAGTGCGGAACAAGCAAGAATGGTATTTTTGTCTGCTTTTAGCGATTGGGTGATCACTTCTCCCATCGTCTGTAACCAAGGTGTGCGATCGGCATCAGTCAATGGTTCTCCCCGGCTCATTTTTTCCTTGGCTTCTACTGAGTGAAATGAGTCTGCATCATGAAACTCCCATCCCGTTTTGTCTGCAAGTGCTTGACCAACGGTGTTTTTCCTGAGCCAGTAAATCCCATGATAATTACAATCATATTTCCTCTATCTAAATCTTCAGGCGCTAGATCTGCATATTCACGACCTGATTGCACAACACACCAGCAGCTTCTACTAGAATGCCTCGCAAGTCCTCAATTTCCATCTCGGTCAAATCTCGGTTTAGATATTCGGAACGTTGTTTAGTTAGTACCCAATCAGTGCCTTTTCATAGATTAAAATTTTTGACAATTCGGGAGAGCCACCTGTGCAAGTGTTCTCCTCCGTGTGAAAAAAAATCTTTAATTCTCACCCTTTATCTCGTCATACTTAGCTTTTACAGCCTGGATATCCTGCCACATCAACCATTTTGGCGAACCTTTTTCCCGTGATGGGTTACGCAATAAATAGGAAGGGTGGAAAATTGGCATACATAAACGCCCTTCCGACTCTAGCCATTGCCCGCGAATTTTCGTAATTCCTTGTTTACTTCCTGTAATGCCTTTAACAGCAGTTGCACCAGTTAATAAGATGATTTTCGGGTCAACTAAACGTATTTGTTCTAATAAATAGGGTTTACAAGCTGCCATCTCTTCCGCTGTGGGAACTCGGTTTTCTGGTGGGCGGCATTTGTTTATATTACCAATATATACATCTTGCTCTGTACTTAAATTTACAGATGCCAAAATTTTCTCTAATAATTGCCCTGATTTACCGACAAATGGTAAACCGGTTTCGTCTTCGCTTTGTCCTGGTGCTTCCCCAATAATCATGATTTTAGCTTGGAGATTTCCACGTCCCACAACCGCATGAGTGCGATTGTCACCCAACCCACAACGACGGCAGTTGTTACAATGCTGTGCTAATTCCGGCATATTCGCATAAGTTCCGGATGGAATAGGAATTTTTGCGTCTGTGGGAATCAAGTCTTTTTGGTTGAAACTTGATCCGTCAAAGAGACTGAGTTGGGTGTCGCTACTCATGACAATGGGGATTTTGGCTGGGCAATTTCATTCAATTGGAATTTCATGGAAATTCTTGCAAAAGTCCCAAAATAACAATAATAATTAACCGCAGTTAAATGCGGATAACCATTGATGATTTGATTGATGCAAGAGGTCTATTGTATCAAGTAATGGCTGTGGAAGGTAAGATTACAATGCTTCTGGTGGGGAAATATCAGATCCAACACAGATACAGATACCAGTGGAAGTAGATTTGATGCCTGGTTTAATGTTGATATATGAGTGTAAATATTCAGGTTTTGCAGAGTCAGACCTTGAGATTCTCTTGCTTGTCTGAGTTTTTCACCAATTTGACGCAGACGTTCTAACCTTTGTTCTCCTGCTAGTTGTGCTGCTAGTTGTGCTGCTAGTTGACTTTTAGAAAGTTTGTGCCGTTTGGGAAGCCTGTTGCTTGGTGTTGGTGTTTTTGGTTGGTCTATAGTTTCATTTGCTACTGAATCTGTTTTATATGTTGGTGGTAAATTACTTTGTTTAGTCTCTATTAATGCTGGTTCTGGGGTGGATTAAATAGTATTTAAGGTTGGTGTGGAATTACTAGATTGTTCTAACTTTGGATTTGGTAACTCGGTGTCATCTACTTTCAGATTGATATCTGTGACTGTCTGCTGTTTTCGTGCAAATTGCTTAAATGCTAAAGTGATGGCTTGTCTACCCACGGCTTTAAATAAAGTCTTGGCTTGTTCATCGGTTGAACCTAGTAACTTTTGTAAGTTAGCTACTGCTAGGCGATAAACTTTACTCTGGTATAGTTCAGATTCTATTTCTCTCAGTAGCGAGCGCAATTCATCTTTACTAATTTGCACAGTAGAATTTCTGAGAATGTTGAAAAAATATGCAGATGCCATGGTCATGATCTTAGTCTCTCCGGGTGTCAGAGGAAAAAGCGGTTTTATCTGTGTCATTTATTCTACGATGAATTGCGACAGCGGGATTTTCAGGTATCATTTTCGAGGATTTTTAGCTAGACCTCAGAATTATTACTAGTATCATTATCTCTGGGAACAAAAAAGACTGATCAAGTATCAACAGAATATTGTAATTATTCCTACCAAAAGCACCAGCTAAATAATTCTTCCAGTAGAGGTGATAAGTGATTTATGACCATAGAATGTATATCCAGCCTTGTAAGTAAGTATGGATAAATACAATAAATGGGCGCAAATAAACAGTAAAATATGGTAATTAAGGGTTGCCATTGTGAAAGTGAGGATTAGACATCTGGTTAACAAGAATGTAGAAACCTTGTATAAAATATCTCTGCAAGGGTTCTGGATACAGCATAAAGCAAGGAAATCTTAACAGGGTTTAAAATCTATCTGTAACTGATAGCGCATCACCGTGTATTCTCATTCAATTGATAACCGCTATAATTGAATACTTTTCTTTAATTTATATATAGAAATACATAACATTATATGTATTGAATTTAGAGGAGATCAAGGTGACTGTTTTAAATGATGCCCAACAAGAACAACTAAAAGAAATAACTGCCAATTTACAACAGGTCAGAGAGGAAAAAAATATCAGTCTAGAAGAAATTTCTGTTCAAACACATATTCGACTAAGTTTTTTACAAGCTTTGGAAGAATGGCGATTTGAGGATTTACCTCAGCCTGTTTTTATACAAGGTTTCATTCGCCGTTATGCAGATAGATTAGAACTAGATGGTACTGCTATAGCTAACAACTTTGAAATTAATTTTGCTCCTTTAGAATCTAATCATTCAATTAGAAAACCAAGTATTTATATACCGCTGTTTGTTCCTTACATTTTTTTATTAATAGCTGCTGCTGTGGGACTCTTCTATTTACTCAAAATAGATTTTAGAGATAAGTCATCAGCTCAGAAACAAAATCCTATGTTGAGCGTTCCACAAAAAACGCTAACATCTCCTTTAAAGTCAGAAATATTACCATCTCCAAATACCGCTCCTGTTTCCACAGCAACACCTTCTCAAACTAGTACATCTATTTCAGATGTTGCTGTTACTTTAGAGCTTAAAGGTGACTCTTGGGTACAAGTAAAAGCTGATGGTAAAACTGAATTTGAGGGAATTTTAACTAAGGGAGAAAGAAAAAATTGGACAGCCAAAAAATCGTTGACTGTCCGTTCTGGTAATGCTGGTGTAGTTTTAATTTCTGTTAATGAAGAAGAACCGAAAGTATTAGGGAAAAATGGTCAAGTCAAGGATTTTACTTACAAGAAACAATAGAGAAACTGACCACTAACCACTGACAAATTAGGCTATTTCCGCTTTTTGAAGATGCCAAGTAGTTGATTGTTCATAAGAGTATGCTACTTGTAAAAGCTGGTCTTCTCTCAAGACTTTGCCGATTAGTTGTAATCCAATTGGTAAACCTTTGCTGTCAAAACCACAAGGTACGCTAATACCGGGTAAACCGGCAAGATTGACGGGAATAGTCATCAAGTCATTTAAATACATACTCAAGGGATCGGTGATTTTTTCGCCGACTTGAAATGCTGTGGTGGGTGCGGTGGGACAAATTAAAACATCTACTTGTTGAAAAGCTGTTTCAAAGTCTTCTTTAATTAAGGTGCGGACTTTTTGTGCTTTCAAGTAGTAGGCATCATAATAACCGGCACTGAGGGCATAAGTACCAATCATAATCCGGCGTTTGACTTCTGTTCCAAAGCCGAGCGCACGGGTACTAGTGTACATGGAAAGCACGTTGTCTGCGTCAGGAGACCGCAAGCCATATTTAACGCCATCGTAACGGGCGAGGTTGGCTGATGCTTCCGATGGGGCGATAATATAGTAGCTAGGTAAGCCATAACGGAATCGGGGACAGGAAATATAATGAATTTCTGCACCTAAAGTTTCTAGTTCAGTGATCGCATTCTTTACTGCTGCTTCTACTTCTGGATCTAATCCTTCACCAAAGGTTTCTTTAATTACACCAATTTTTAGTTTTTTCCCTGCTTTCAGGTCTGGTGTTAAGCTGGCAGCGTAGTCAGGAATTTCTACTTTTAAGCTTGTGGAGTCTTGAGGATCATAACCTGCGATCACATTTAATAAAATCGCCGTATCCTCCACTGACCGACCAAATGGGCCAATTTGATCCAAAGATGACGCATAAGCCACCAAACCATAACGGGAAACTAACCCATAAGTCGGTTTCATCCCTACCACACCGCAAAAAGAAGCCGGTTGACGAATGGAACCCCCCGTATCCGAACCCAGGGATACAACGCATTCTTCAGCCGCTACAGCCGCCGCCGAACCACCAGAAGAACCACCAGGAATCCGTGAGATATCCCAAGGATTAGCTGTAACTTGATAAGCAGAGTTTTCTGTGGAACTACCCATTGCAAACTCGTCTAAGTTGGTTTTACCAACCATTACGGCCCCAGCATTGGCGAGTTTTTGCGTTACCGTTGATTCATAAGGTGGGACAAAATTTTCTAAAATCCGAGAAGCGCAGGTGGTGCGAATACCCTTGGTACACATATTATCTTTGATACCGATGGGAATCCCTGCTAAAATACCTATTTCTTCACCAGCAGCGATTTTTGCATCCACAGCACTAGCCTGTTCTAGAGCCTGTTGTGCCGTGACAGTTAAGAAACTGTGCAGTTTTGGTTCTAATGCTTGAATGCGATCTAAAGCTTCTTGGGTAATTTCAACGGCAGAACGTTCTTTTTTTACTAGCTGTGTGTGCAACTCGCGAATGGATGCCATAAATAATTTTTCTCTTTATCATTCAGGTCATTGATTTTAGCATTTACAGGACTGAGGATTAGGGAATTTTCGTCTGAACTTCTGAATCCCATGGGGTCTTTTTGGCAATTATACTGTCTGTGTAATGTAGTACAGGGAATCTTGCTCGCTTTTTATTAATAAAAAACGTCTTTAAATATGCCTGCAAAAGATATTTATCACAATGCTGTTAAAAATGCCTTAATTAAAGAAGGCCGGATAATTACAAATGATCCCCTACATTTAAAATGGGGTCAAAAGGATATGTATGTAGATCTAGGAGCAAAACAACTTTTAGCAGCAGAACAAGGAACTAAAAAAATCGCTGTAGAAATTAAGAGTTTTGTCAGTCCTTCAGAAATAGCAGACTTGAAAGGTGCTATTGGTGGATTTGTTTTGTATCGTGCTTTGATGAGTCGTCTAGAACCTGACAGAATTTTATATTTAGGAATACGTGACGCTATATTTACAGCTTTATTTAAAGAACTGATTGGTAAACTGTTAATGGAAAGCGTAAATGTAAATTTACCTGTTTTCAATCGTGAAAATGAGAGGATCACACAATGGATAGCTTAGATAACTATCGCCGTATTCTTAAAGAAGTATTAGTACCTTATAGACCAATCCCCTACTCCTATGGAGTGATTGAATGTAAAACAGTTTTTGATTGTGAAAATGATAGCTATTTACTAATAACTGTTGGTTGGGAGAGTGCTAAAAGAATTCATGGTTGCTTAGTTCATCTTGATATTCTTGATATTATTGTCTGGGTACAACGAGATGATACAGAAGATGGTGTTACTTATGAATTAGAAGCGGCTGGAGTTCCTAAAGATAAAGTTGTGTTGGGTTTTCATCCGCAAAATGTTAGGCAACATACAGGATATGCTGTGATATAAGGTGCTTTAGGCGAAAAGAGAAGTTTTATTAAATTCTATCTAAAGGTTTTTGAACCTCTTCCAAACTAGAACCATTTGTAGGTTTTTTTGATAATTTTCTAACCGTCGTTCTAGTTCCTGTTGTTGTGCTGGACTTAAGGGCAGTTCCTCTTGTTGTTCTAAGATGCTGTCCCATAAATCTTCAGCAAGTTGGATACGTTCTGCAATGCTGAGTTCAGAAATTTCAACTTTCAAGAGGGGATGGAGACTCATGAGTAGAGAATTAAGGTTGAGCTTTTATCTATTTTATAGCATTGGGGAATTTGACTGTTGTGGAGAAAATTGCTGGATATTCAGTGACTAATGTACTGAAAAATATGTAATTAGGTATAAAATTCTATACCTATACATAAAGACCTATGTATAATAGTTAGATATAGTATTGGTAGTAGTGTTATGCCTAAAAGAATAAGTGAAATTTTTGGGGTTTCTGAGGATGATCTCAAAAAAGAGGGTGTGTTTAATGGATTTATAGACCTAGATTCAGTGTTTTATGTTGATCCCCATCTTGTGAAAAATACAAAGATTCCAGAACTTGAGAACTCATACATACACTTCAAAAAATATTGTTCAGAAATCCTTCATGTTCTAGAGAATGTAAAAACTTCTGAAGATAGATTTTTTAGCACTGCTCATAAAAAACTGATATTTCCAGAATTATCGTTCGTCCTACCATTGGGATATTCCACAGGGGAAAATCCAGTCCATCTACTCTAAATCAAATTACATCGGGTTGCAGTTCATTGTCATCATCAAGCCGTACAGTGGTTTCAACACCCATTTCCATGTTAGGAATAGATGATTAATACAGACCGAGCCATGTAATAATTTTGGCATGAGGTTTGGCATGAGGTGTAAAGCGTAAAGGAGAAGCCACGTATACAATACCTTCAATGAATTCAGCTTTTTTGACATGGGCTGCAGCCGCATAACGACGTTCCAACTCTGAACGATGCAAGCAACCAAGCGATAGCCATTTTCAAGAAGCGGTAAATTTAGCGCAAATTTAGCAATAGTCATCGCGTTTAGAAATATCTCAACCTATGAGTTGGAATATTTTTGCATAAAGTATGGGGAGCCCTCGCTAAATCGCAAGAATTTGTTAAGCAATAACTTAGTACAGTACGGCGTAAATAAACTAACCATTCCAAATCGCTGAAAAGCTCATGCCGTATTCATTTTGAATTTTGTTAGCCTAGGGTCTCTGAAGGAGATATTTTGTTAGCGTAGCTCTTCTGAAAGAAGCAGTTTGAATTCACGGCGGTACTAGTATAAGGATAACAAATAAACTGTTAGAGTATGATATTGGAGATGGTAAACTGAAAGCGTTAGCTCCACAGAGTATGACAAACTGATCGGTAAAGTATAATTGAAGTTTAAGCAAATAGACCTATTGCAAAATTGTTTCTATGGTTATGATAGAGAGTTTTAGGTTTTATGTATTTTTGGTGTTCTTTGCACTCCCTAATTCAAACATAACCCTCTAACTCTAACTTTTGGCTAAAACAAAGACAACCCCCCATTGTAACATAAAATTAATTCTGCAATAGGTCTAATATCTAGAGATAGCTTAGAAAAGCTAAATAATATGGTTAAAATAATTTCACGTCAATTCTTAGGTCCAGCCAATGTTTATGATATTGGCGTTGCACAAGACCATAATTTTGCGATTAAAAACGGTTTAATAGCCTCTAATTGCTTCAATAAATCCCATTCCACGGCTTACGGTTACGTCACTTATCAAACGGCATATTTAAAAGCCAATTATCCCTTAGAATATATGGCGGCGCTGTTAACCTCTAACAGTGGGGATACGGACAAAGTTCAGAAATATCTTAACAACTGCACAAGTATGGGGATTGAAATAGATCCGCCGGATATTAACCGTTCTGGGTTAGATTTTACACCAGCAGAAAAGAAGATTTTATTTGGATTTTCGGCGGTGCGGAATGTGGGACAAAATGCGATCGCTTGTATTCTGGAAGCAAGAGCAGAGGGAGGAGAGTTTAAATCCCTTGGGGATTTTTGCGATCGCATTGATTTACGTGCTGTAAACCGTCGTACTTTAGAATCACTGATTCAGTGTGGAGCCTTTGACAAAATTGAATCCAACCGCCAACAATTAATTAGAGACTTAGAATTAGTATATGATTGGGCCCAATCCCGTGCTAAAGAGAGAGCTAGTGGACAGGGAAATTTATTTGACTTAATGGGTGGTAGTTTTGCAAATAATAGTAATCTACAGAAATCAAATAATGCCTTTGAATCTGCGCCTAAAGCTGAAGTAACTCTGGATTTTCCCCCACAGGAAAAATTGCGACTGGAAAAGGAACTATTAGGTTTTTATGTATCGGCTCACCCACTCAAAGATATTAAACAATCATCATCACTGCTCGCACCAATTAATCTTTCACAATTAGGAGACCAGAAAGATAATACAATGCTTTGTGCAGTCGTCATGCTGAATAATGTCAAAAAAGTGGTGACGAAAAAAGGTGATCCGATGGCAATATTACAAATAGAAGATTTAACTGCATCATCAGAAGCCATTGTCTTTCCTAAAAATTATGAACGAGTTAGTTCACTATTACAAGTTGATGCCAGATTAATAATTTGGGGTAAAGTAGACCGAAGAGATGAGCAGAATCAATTTATAGTTGAAGACGCAGAACCAGTTGAAAAAGTCCAGATGGTAATGGTGGAATTGAATCCCCAGGAGGCTGGAACTATTGAAGTCCAACATCGGCTCAGATCAATTTTGAAGGAACAATCAGGAGATAAAGATAAAGCAAAAGTACCTGTAATTGGTATTATTAAATCAGAAAACCATCGTGAATTAGTACGTTTTGGACAACAATTTTGGGTACAAGATTCTTCTTCAACCGTGCAATCTCTCAAAAATGCTCAATTCCCTGCGCATGTTAAAAAATTGACAGATAATTAGTTTGATCCATAAAATAAATAATAGCGGTAGCGTGGCATAAGCCATATTTCACAGCTAATAACCAAAGTCATCGAAAGATGACTTCAGCTATGAGACAGGGAATTAATTCCCAGGTGGTAGTGGGGTTTTATGTTAAGTTGACCTCATGTACCGATTGCAAATCTCTGAAAAGCTCACGCTATATTGATTAATAGTAATATACTACTGAGTTCCTAATCATGGCAGTCTACTTTTATCATTCTCGTGATCAATATACTTGTTTTTCTAATTTCTCACCTCACGGGTTTATGTTAGATGATTTGTATTGGCTTACTAGGGAACATTACTTTCAAGCCCAAAAATTTCTTGGTACATCTCATTTAGAACAAATTCGTCTTGTTAAAACCCCAAAAGATGCGGCAAAAATGGGTAGACAAAGAACTCGTCCCCTGCGTTGAGATTGGGAACCACTAAAAGATGATAAGTAGGTAGACACAAATAAAGATAACTATGTAGCAAAATGTAAGTTACTTGAAACCCTTGGGATTACTTGATTCCCCTGTGCTGCATGCGCCATGACATAGTTATAAATTTTTCCGCCCACCTACTTATTATGCGACAAGCAGTGTTATGTAAGCTTTCTACCCATGCAGATATTAGAGAAATGCTACTTTCTAAAGGTAATGAAGAAATAGTTGAAAATTCACCTGTAGACTATTATTGGCGTTGTGGTGCTGATGGTAGTGGTAAAAATATGCTAGGCATCATTTTAATGGAAGTACGGGAAATATGACGAGTTTAGTAAATACTAAGGTTAGAAACATTGGTAACTCTGAATCAACCCATATTTTCGGAGCAATCAGAAAACATGAAGAAAAAATATCACAAAATATGATAACATTTCATTTCACTCTACAATAGGTGCATAAGGTTGCCTGTGGGGTGATTTTAAGTATAGTATCATTACGGTCAATAGTTAATGCTTAAAATGGGTAGATACGAGGTAAGTCAGCAAGTTGTAAGATTTAAAGTGGTAATTCAGCATTAGGAGTTAAATTATTATGTCTACATTACAAAAGGTGAAGAAATATTATAAATGGTCATGGGATGTATCTCTTGGTGGCAAATATGATGAGTGGGGTACTAGCACCTACTTTATGGAAATTGATTGCAATTTATATGCTCGCAGACAAATGGAAATTTATGAAAATGGCAACGTATTATTCTATGATAAAAACCATTCAGCTGATGATTATGGGATGTTATGCGATAAGAAATTAGATGACAAGAATATTGAAGAATTTGAAATTTCAGAGGCAGAATTTGAACAAGTATGGCATAGTAAAACCCCCATTAATAAATGATGGGGGATGGGTGCTCACCAGAAATTATGTTCTTTGTCATCTATAAGTGCTCGCTCATACATTAGATGCAATTACTGCTAGATTGGGTTCTATCAAGGAATTAAGGAAAGTCCACAAGCGTAAATCCGTAAAATCACGAATTGCCATCAATGTACCCTCTTCCTGCAATTGTTGGGGATCATGGGTAGAAGCAATGCCAATTGTGGATATATTAGCAGCAACAGCAGCACGAATACCGGAAGGAGAATCTTCTAAAGCAATAGCTTGTTCTGCTGTAATCCCCAACTTGTAGAGACCAACTTTGTATGGTTCTGGATCTGGTTTCCCGGCTATACAATCATCTGCTAAAACAATGGTATGGAAAACTTCTTTAATGCCAAGAACTTCTAGGAGAAATTCAGCATTTAATCTGGGAGCGTTAGTTACTAATGCACGTTTTATTTGATGTGTTTGTGTCCATGCTAACAACTCTGAAAATCCCTCCATAAGTCGCAAATGGGAAGAACGTTCGCGGAAAAGAGCCTCTTTCTCATCAGCGAATTTTTCACCTTCTGTTACTGATAATTGCGGTAGAATATCTTTCACAATTTCTGGGTTTATTCGTCCACTAATTCGGGATCTGTAGGAAATTTCATCAATTTGTATGCTGTAATTAATTTAACAGCATTTCTCTCCAAGCTTGGTAGTGTATTGGGTCAGTGTTGACAATAGTGCCATCTAGGTCAAAGAGAATTGTCGTTAGCATCGTTTTTTGGTAAAATGTAAACAAGCGTTAAGTTAATTTACCTAGTTTAACGTAAATTGGCAGTTAGAGAACAAGTAATAGGGAATAGAGAATACATTCAGCGTTTTTCCTAATCAAGAATACGAATTATCAATTACCAATTGTTTAAGAAAATGCCAGCCGCTACAAAATCTTTTCGTGTCGATGATCTCTTAGTGCAGATTTACAATTCTGAAGTGGAAATGGCGCAGGATGTTGCCGAAATTGCACATGAGTATTTACAGCATCAAACTGAACAACAGAATACAGTAGCAGTGTTGTTAGCTACTGGAAATTCTCAACTTAAATTTCTGGATGGTTTAATCGCTTTAGGTGGAATAGATTGGTCAAAAATAATTTTATTTCATCTTGATGAATATTTAGGAATTAATGGTGATCATCCTGCTAGTTTTCGCTATTTTCTGCGGGAAAGGGTAGAAAAACAAGTTTTTCCACAGAGATTTAATTATATAGCAGGGGATGCTTTAGAACCAATTGTTGAGTGCGATCGCTATACTAAATTATTAGAAGCTCAACCAATTGATTTATGTCTTCTTGGTGTCGGAGAAAACGGACATTTAGCCTTTAATGACCCAGCAGTGGCAAATTTTCAAGATACCGCTAAAATTAAACTCGTAAAACTAGATAAAATCAACCGTCAGCAACAGGTAAACACAGGATATTTTGCCAATTTAGAAGCAGTTCCTCAATATGCTTTTACTGTCACTATTCCCATGATTTGTACAGCAAAAAAAATTATCTGTCTCGCACCAGATACACGCAAATCCAAAACAGTCAAAGAGATATTACAGGGATATATTACCACAAATTATCCAGCTTCTATATTGCGTAAACAACCACAAGCCACCTTATTTTTAGATGTAAATTCTGCGAGTTTACTAACTTAGTTTTTATTCAGCTTCCAACTAGACAAGCATTCCTCCAAATACGTACAATCTTCACATTTAATTTCTTGACCAGGCTTCTGACATTTGCAGGGAAGATTCACAAAACATTCATCAGGATGTTTGGAAATCCATGAGTTTTTAACTATAAAGTATAAAGTTGCTTCTTGTAGGCAAACAATCAAATCTTGCAGCATGATATCAATTCAAAATGTAAGGAGTAAAAAATTATGAATACAAACCTTATTAACCTCAGTTGCATCATTAATTTATAGTCAGCATTCAGCTAATGCCTAACGGCACGCTATGTGAACAGCAGTCAGCTTTTTCAGGCTAAAGCTAAAAATACCTATTTATTTGATAATTAACCAATTTCGATAATTAACCAATTTCTCAAACATTCTGACTCCTGACTTCTGAATTCTTACAATTTATATTGTAACTACCCTATCCTGATTTCATAAAAAATAGATCACCAACTTATTTAAAAACTCTGGCATCTACAATCCTTACACTTTACATAAACAGAACAAGGTTCACTTCATCCTTAAAGCAGATATGTTGTTCCCCCATAAGATATATAGCACTAGATAGGGTGATTAGGACACTAATTAATGGTTCAATTCAGACTACAAAAGGGTTTTACTTCTGAGTTCTGACTCCTGACTCTTGCTATAACTCAATATGTCGCTTGTTTGATTAACCTACCATCTTCCATCTGAATTATTCGGTCGGCAATATCTAAAATTCTGTTATCATGAGTGACAATTAAAATAGCACAATTCTGCTCTTTTGCTAATTCTTGCATCAAATTGACAACATCTCGGCCTGATTTACTATCTAAAGCTGCTGTAGGTTCATCAGCCAAGACTAATTTAGGATGACTCACTAAAGCGCGAGCAATAGCAACTCTTTGCTTTTGTCCTCCTGAAAGATCAGATGGATAATAATTAATGCGATTACCTAATTTTACAGCATCAAGTATTGCTTCTGACTGTATTTTAGCTTCCCATTGTGAAATATTAGTTTGTAATTCTAAAGACATTTGTACATTTTGTCTGGCTGTTAAGAAATCCAGTAAATTATGTGCTTGAAAAATATAACCAATCTGACGACGTACTTGCACTAATCTTTCATTACTGACTCCAAATAATTCCTGTCCAATAAATTTTAAACTTCCCTCCTGAACTGAACGTAAAGCCCCAATTAAAGTTAGTAAAGTCGTTTTTCCCGAACCAGATGGACCAGTCATAATCACAATTTCACCAGATCGGATTATCAAATTAACGTCAAATAATATCTGGTTTCGTAACTTGGTTGTACCAAAGTAATGATTAAGCTTAGTGATTTCCAAAATAAAGTTTGATTGCATCATATTACAGAAATTTAGAAAATATCTGCTGGATCTACCTTGCGTAATTTATTGGTAGAGAAGAATCCAGAAGTTAAACACATTAAAATTGCCGAAATTAAAACTATCAATGCTTTCTCTATATCCATAGTAATTGGTAACTTAGTTGCAGTCTTAGCAATATCATACAGTCCTAAAGATATAGCAAAACCAGGAATATAGCCCAAAGCAGCTAAAATTAAGGCTTGTTGAAAAACCAGGACTAAGAGATATTTATTTCTAAATCCCATTGCTTTAAGAGTAGCAAATTCAACAAAATGTGTGGATATATTGCTATAAAGAATCTGATAAACAACAATTACTCCAACCACAAAACCCATAAATACCATCAGGTTAAATACAAATCCAATTGGTGTTCTTAAGGTCCAATAGTCTTTCTCAAAGTTAATAAATTCTTGGCGAGTCATCACGACAATATCTTTAGGTAATTTGGCTGATAAATTTGCCAAAACTTGTTTGGGATTAGTACCAGGTTTGAGATGAATTAAGCCTATATCTATTTTGTTAGCATCACGTTCTTGAAATATTCGCATGAAAGTAGAAGAACTAACGATTAAATTACCATCAACTCCAAAGGAAGGACCAAGACTAAATAAGCCACAAATTTTTATTTTGTAACCTACTAAACCCAGATAACTAAATATTTCCAGACTCATAGGTTTATTTTGTTGATAATACTCAGCAATTGGTCCAAACTCTGGACGAGAAGCACGGTCAAAAAAAACCTGATCAGGGATTTGCAGTAACTTAAAATCTTCCTGAAGTTCTGGTGATTTAAAAATGGGTTTTACTGGATCAAATCCAAGTACGTAGATAGGATACTTGCGTCCACTAATAGGATTTTTTAACTTAGCAAACTGCACATATAAAGGCTCAACAGATTCAATATCCGAAAAACCTAATGTCTGGTATAAACGACTGCGAGAAAAACTTTGATTAGAGGTCAAAGATTTATATTGGGCGCTAATTAAAAACAACTCTCCTTTGAGATTTTTATGTACCTGTGTAGCACTTGCGTAAAGAGCATCTTGAAAGCCAATTTGCATAAACATCAAAACAGCAACAAAAGCAATTCCTGCTAAAGCTACAAAAAAGCGCACTTTTTGTTTAGCTAGTTGTAGCCAAGCTAGAGGTATATTAAGAATCATATTTAAAACCTCTGGTAGTATGTATAGATTCTAGGAATCCTCAATTATCTGCACAATCTGAATGAGTGTAGAGTGGGTAATTCCCACTCTATGTATATTTCTATGTTTTGTGCAGACTATTACCCTAATCCAAATCTAAAATCTAAAATCCAAAATGGATTATACTTTAATGAGTACCTGCACCTGTAAATTAGTCAAAGCCGCAACTCGTTGGTTATCCGTTAATTTATCAATGCGAATTTTGACATTAATTATTTTATTATCTGTATCTGCACCGGGATTATTATTGAAGATATTTTGTTTACCGACTTGCAAACCAATATCTGTGACTGTTCCTTGTATTTTTCCTGTAAAAGCATCACTAGTAATGACAACTGATTGACCTAAACGCACTTTTTTAATATCAGTTTCGTAGACTTCTGCTACTACATACATTTGTTGAGTGCGACCTAATTCAGCTATGCCATTATTACCAATTATTTCTCCTGGCCAAGCATTAATCTTTAGTATTTGACCATCTATAGGAGAACGGATAGAACTGAAATCTAGTTCTGCTTGAGCTTGTTTAACAGAAGCTTTTGCACTATTAACATCAGCTTGAGCGGCTTGTATATCAGTAGGGCGAATTTCAACAATACTATTAAGCCTAGCTTGGGCTTCATTTAACTGTTTTTGCAGCGTTTCTACAGTTCGATTTAAGGAAGCTTTGGCTTCATTGATTTGCTGTTGTAATGTATCTCTTCGCAATCGTTTGGTATCTCCATCAGAAGCAGAAATAGCACCATCTTGATATAATTTCTGATATCTTTGATGCTCTGTTTCTGCATTATTAAATTCGGCTTCTAATCGAGCAATTGTAGCTTTTTGAGCATAAGTTTCTCCACGCAATTCAGCATCTAGACGAGCAATTGTAGCTTTTTGAGCATAAATATCACCTTGTTTTGCACCAGCTTCTACTCGTTTGACACTAGCTTGAGCAACTTCCACTTGTTGTTTAGCTTTTTCTAAAGCAGCAATATTAGGAGTATAACTATCAAGAATTGCTACTACTTGTCCTTGACGGATTTTATCACCTTTTTTTACTAAAAGTTTAGCTACTCTTACCCCTCCCCCTTGAGAATTAGGAGCAGACAAATGAATAATTCCTCCTTCGGGTTCTAAACGTCCTAAAGCTGCAATAGCAGTCGCTATAGGGGTATAATTCCTGATAGGAACTCGAACATTAGACTTAGATTCAAAATTAAATTTCGAGAGGCTGTAGAGAGATACTGTAGCAGTAGTTATAGCTGTCGTAATTGCCAAAGTTATGGACAACCAACTTACAGGGTTTGTGAATGACTGCTTTTCTTTGTGTACCATAATTTTTGTATTTTAGATTAGCAATTAGGTTGTCAATTTCTTTTCTATAACTGACATTATTTCTGTTCTTTAGTAACAGATAAGTACACTTGAGAGCATTCCCTGATAACGTTTTTTCTAAATACTTGGCGAAGATAAAGCTAGAAAGATGGACAGATTATAGAAATATCCGTCCATCTTTGATACCAAATGGGGATAGTTAGTAATGACTGTTAATTCATAATCTAAAGTCCAACATTGGTATTAGCTATATCGGTAGTTAATAGAGTTATTTATTGAGCATCACTTCTTTTTTCTTTTTCATGATAGCTAAGTATTCGTTGCGAGTTCCATCCACTCGATAATGATCACAAATTTGACAGAGTTTCAGGATATCCAAGCGGCTAAATACTTTTTGATGTTCAATTCCGTTGTCGTTGCGCCACCGCCAGAAAGTTGTTCTATCAATCCGGCGATCGCTCTCAGGCCATCTGCGTCGTGATAGGAAATCTACCAATTCGTCTTCATAAAAAGAGTAGCCTTTTGGTAACTTAAGAAGTTCTTCTCTCAACTCATTTAGCGGTATGAGTGGATCTAGGTCAGATAGTCTCATGCCAGCAAGCCCTTAATAGTTTCTTGTAATTCCAATTTTGCAGAACCGTAAATGCAATCTGGTCGAATTGCATGATTTTGTACTGCGATACTATCAGTTTAAGACTGAATAGACTAATGAATTAATCAGGTGAATTTATATATTTAGTCTACCTTATTCTATGTCTAGTCACTAACCTAAACAAACAGTATGGATTTACATTTACATCATTCAACCACAAACAATAAACTGATTAATACACAATTTCAACCCTTATGCAACAAATATGTCTAAATCAAATTTATAGGACATTGCAAATTAATTACTAGCTCATAAGGCTTGTTTTCATTTGTTACTTATTTGCCGAGTAATAGTATCTATATTCCTTATAATCTTAATTATTTCATACTTTAGATATAATAACGAGTAACCAAAATTACCAGTTTATTCATTAATGATTTGAAGGAATATTTATGTGCTCATTAACCACCTGATAAATCAGATCCAGACTATTAATGGAAAATCTCCTCTCAGATAGATGTGAAAATATCTGCCAATTTTATTTGACTACTTACATCCATCTCAATTTTGCTTGACTTTACACCTTTTCTATGCTTTCGTGCAATTTATATGCAACTTTAGATATTAACTTGGCCATATCAGCTAATTATTGATATTACTTGGATAAGTAAATAATTCACCGCTATGCCTCAAGCAACTTGATATTTTTCCTAGTTTTATTGAGTTGCATTTGAGTTGTAAAAGTTTTGTCACCCATATAAAATAAGTCCAAGCGGCAGTTGAACCGAAAGTACAGGGTAGAGAATTACGTTTTCTCTAAAAACTCTAGCTTGAGCCGCCAAGCGAAGCATTTTACCAAGTTGAAGAACCTTAATAATTTGTTTACATAGAGAAGTTTGTCATCTCTAGTTTTTTAATTTAGAGAACAAACAAATTTATTATCATCTTCATACTCCACGACAAAATAGTGAATAAATAGTCATGGCTGCTTCCAACTTAGAAGCTGCATTATCACAATTGCAAATTGAAGTCAGTAATTGTGAAAAAGCTCTGTTCCAGATGATCAGTGAGAGAAGTAATATGTCAGAAAACACAAATGTCATTCATCAAATTAATCAACAACCGCAACAAACTAATATAGCAATTATTGGGATGGCTTCAATATTCCCCAAATCAAAGAATTTACAGGAATATTGGGAAAATATTATTCAAAAAGTGGATTGTATTACTGATATTCCCCCTTCCCGCTGGAGTATAGAAGATTATTATGATCCTGACCCCAAAGCCCCAGATAAGACTTACTGCAAGCGTGGTGGATTTATCCCAGATATTGATTTTAATCCGATGGAATTTGGTTTACCTCCGAATATTCTAGAGGTAACGGATATTTCTCAATTACTAGGTTTGTTAGTAGCAAAAGAGGCAATGGAAGATGCTGGTTACAGCGAATCTCGACAGTTTAATCGTGAACGTACTGGGGTCATATTAGGTGTAGCTATTGGTAGACAATTAGCAGTACCTTTGGGTGCAAGGTTACAATATCCAATCTGGGAAAAGGTTCTCAAGAACAGTGGTTTATCAGAAGTAGATACCCAAAAAGTGATTGATAAAGTCAAAAGTGCTTATGTACAGTGGGACGAAAATGCCTTCCCTGGAATGTTAGCTAATGTGATTTCTGGACGTATCGCCAACCGCCTGGATTTGGGAGGAATAAACTGTGTAGTGGATGCAGCTTGCGCCAGTTCTTTAGGTGCATTAAAAATGGCAATTAGCGAATTAGTTGAACATCGCGCCGATATGATGATCACTGGTGGAGTTGACACCGATAATTCGATTTTTGCCTATATGTGTTTTAGCAAAACTCCAGCTGTTTCTCCTGGTGATAAAGTCAAACCATTTGATGTAGATTCTGATGGGATGATGTTAGGTGAAGGCGTGGGAATGTTGGTAATCAAGCGGTTAGAAGATGCAGTGCGAGATACCGATCGCATCTATGCTGTTATTAAAGGTATTGGCAGTTCTAGCGACGGTAAGTATAAGAGCATATATGCACCCCATTCCGAAGGACAAATTAAAGCCTTACGTCGTGCTTATGAAAATGCCGGGTATTCACCGGAAACTGTGGGTTTAATTGAAGCACATGGTACAGGAACAATGGTAGGAGACCCCACAGAATTTACCTCTATTAAAGAAGTATTTGGTGAAAACAATTCCCAAACCCAACATATTGCTTTAGGTACGGTGAAATCACAAATTGGACATACCAAAGCGGCAGCAGGTGCAGCAAGTTTAATTAAAACAGCTTTGGCATTGCATCACAAAGTATTACCACCCACAATGAACATTACTAAACCACATCCAAAATTAAATATTGAGAGTTCACCCTTTTATTTAAATACAGAAACTAGACCTTGGATTAGTAACCAACCCAGACGTGCTGGTGTCAGTGCATTTGGTTTTGGAGGGACAAATTATCACGTTGTTTTGGAGGAATATGAAAATGAACATCATCACTCATATCGTTTACACAATACTGCAAAATCAATTTTATTATTTGCATCCACAACCCAAGAATTGTTATCTCGCTGTGAAGAGATTCAACGACAATTAACATCACCAGAAAAAGAAATACATTATCAACAACTAATTAGAGGATCTCAAGCTCTGGAAATTCCTGTCAATTGCGTGAGGATTGGATTTGTTACTGATTCCTTAACCCAAGCTGAGGAATTTTTGCAAATTAGTATTAATCAGTTACGAAACAAACCAGAAGCAGAATCATGGGAACATCCCAAAGGAATTTATTACCGCCAAAAAGGGATAGAAACTACAGGTAAAATAGTAGCTTTATTTTCTGGACAAGGTTCTCAATATTTGGAAATGGGGCGAGAAGTAGTAGTTAACTTTCCCTGCTTACGTGAAACCTATATTTATATGGATAAGCTGCTGTGTGAAGATGGGTTAAAACCCCTTTCTGAAGTTGTATTTCCCCAGCCAGTTTTTGATCAATCACAAAAGCAAAATCAGCTAGAAAGACTGCAAAAAACAGAATATGCACAGCCAGGAATTGGCGTTTTTAGTGCAGGTTTATACAAGATATTACAACAAGCTGGTTTTAAAGCTGATTTTGTCGCCGGTCATAGCTTTGGAGAATTGACAGCTTTGTGGGCTGGTGGTGTTTTAAGTGAAGAAGATTATTTCTTCTTAGTCAGAGAAAGGGGAAAAGCAATGGCTACACCCGCAGAATCTGACGCGGGGGGAATGTTGGCGGTAAAAGGTGATATTAATCAGCTAAAGGAATTAATTAAAGATTTTCCCCAAGTTGCTATTGCTAATTGGAATTCTCAGCGTCAGGTGGTTTTAGCTGGAAAAACAGCAGAAATTACCAAAGTGCAGAATGTTCTGAAAGAGAAGGGATTTTCTACATTTTTATTAGAAGTTTCCGCAGCTTTCCATACACCATTAGTATCCCATGCCCAAAAACCTTTTGCTCAAGCCATTGACAAGGTAACTTTTAATTCTGCTAAAATTCCAGTTTATACAAATCTCACTGGTGGATTTTACCCAAATGAAGCGCCAGCAATTCAAAAAAATCTCAAAGAACATTTATTAAATCAGGTCTTGTTTCAACAAGAAGTTGAGAATATCTATAAAGCTGGTGGTTATTGCTTTGTGGAGTTTGGTCCCAAAAACGTTCTCACAAACTTAGTGAAAGAAATTTTAGGTGACAAACCCCATATTGCTGTCGCCTTGAATAGGAATTCAACTAAAAATAGCGATGTAGGATTACGAGAAGCAGTAATACAATTGCGAGTTGCTGGTGTAGCTTTGCAAAATATCGACCCCTATCAAATTGAAACCAAAATTCCCGAAGTTAATCAAAAGAAAGTTTTGAATGTGCCACTCAACAGCACTAATATCACCCACAAAGCACAAAGAGCATTTGCACAAGCACTAGAAAATGGTCATCAAATCAGTGCAAATTCTCCCCAAGCAGAACCACAACCTGCTTTTGCTGAAACAACTATTACCTTACCAAGAATTAGGGAAGATTTAGAGGAGGAATACAGTTATGGTACAGATGTAAATGATGTAAATCATAGGAACAATAGCAATTTGGAGAAAGTAGCAATTCAACTTCCCAATTACGACCGAGTTATTGATAGTTTAGAACATTCCTTAGCAGAATTTACTCGTCAACAACGTGATATAATACACGTTCATGAACAATATTTAGAAAATCAAACAGAATACACAAAGACTTTTTATGAATTGATGCAACAACAGTATACGTTGTTAGAAAATGGGGAGATAAATCAATATCAAGCACAAACACAACAACTAGCTATTTCTAGTTCTGAACGTAACATGATGCGGTTTCATGATCATCAAGCTGACACCCTCCGGATTCATGAAAGATATTTGAACTATCAGCAAGATTATGCCAACAATTACTTCCAATTACTGCATAAACATTATAATTTTTTGTTGGTTAATGATGATATTTCTGTTCCTCAGCATCATTTAGTAGAAGAAACAAATGGAAAAACCTCTGTTAATAGAAGTGGGGCTAATATTTCCCCTTCCTTTGCAGGAGAGGGATTAGGAGAGAAGTTAATTTTTCCTCCTCAACAAGAGGAACAGTTAGAGGAAAACTCAAATACCATCACAGTCATACCCACAATTCCCATTAATATTGATACCTCCACTCTTGGAGAAACTCTACTTAGTATTGTCAGTGATAAAACAGGTTATCCAGTGGAAATGTTAGACCTGTCAATGGATATTGAGGCAGATTTAGGAATTGATTCTATCAAACGGGTGGAAATATTAGGAGGACTGTTAGAACTTTATCCAGATTTACCCAGACCTAACCCTGAAGAATTAGCAGAATTAAGGACATTGGGACAAATTGTTGAGTATATGCAACATCAGGCTCAGGGTGTAACCAAGTTACTAACTAATGAGAAAGAAGAATTTACATCGACAGAATTACGTCCTCAAATTCTTCGCAGTCCGGCAACATTAAAATTGCTTTCCCAACCAGATGCGTTAGATTTTATAATTCCTGAAACCGATGTTATTCTAATCACAGATGACGGCTATTGCACTACTAAAGAATTAGCTACATCTTTGATAGCAAAAGGTGTGAAACCTGTAGTTTTAAGCTTCCCTAACATTCAATCAAATTTACCGGCGGAAATTAATCGGGTAATATTAACTGATTGGAATGAGAAAAGTTTACAACAAGAGTTAAGTAACATTGCAGATAATTTTGGTGCTGTAGCTACTTTCATTCATCTAAACCCTGTATTCAGCGGTAGTAATGAAATAGAAATATTGATTCTCCGTCATGTCTTCTTAATCGCTAAACATCTCAAAACATCACTTAATGAAGCAGCAAAAAGATCACGTAGTTGTTTTCTTTGTATTGCGCGTCTAGATGGTGAATTTGGACTAGGAAACACAACTAATTTTAGTCCTATTAGTGCAGGACTATTCGGATTAACTAAGAGTTTGAATCAAGAATGGGAAAGTGTATTTTGTCGTTCCCTTGATTTAAGCCCTGATTTAGATCCACAAACATCTGTAAAATACATACTTGCAGAAATTCATGACCCCAATTTGTTAGTTACAGAAGTAGGATATAGCAGCAAAGGTAGATTTACTTTAGTTGCAGAACCCTCTTCCCTCAGTCTCCAATCCCCAATCATCAATCCCCAATCTCAAGTATTTCTTGTCAGTGGAGGTGCAAAAGGAATAACAGCCCAATGTGTGATTAAATTAGCCCAACAATATCAATGTACATTCATTCTTTTAGGTCGCTCTAGTAGAGAAACAGAACCAGTTTGGGCTGAGGATTGTGAAAATGAAGCCGAATTAAAAAAGCGAATTATGGAGTATTTTCAAGCACAGGGCGAAAAACCGACACCAATAATGATACAGAAAAAGTATCATGATATTTCCTCTCAGCGCGAAATCCAAAATACCCTCAAAGCCATTGCAGCCGCAGGAGGAAAAGCAGAATATGTGAGTGTGGATGTCACTGAAAGCATTATGCTAGCAGAAAAAATTGCACCTGTAGTTGAAGATTTAGGGGCGATAACTGGCATTATTCACGGTGCTGGTAACTTAGCTGATAAACGAATTGAGGAAAAAACCATTCAGGATTTTGAAACAGTTTATGCAGCCAAAGTTAAGGGTTTAGAAAATCTGCTAAATTGTGTACCTCCAAGCCAACTAAAATATTTAATTCTATTTTCTTCGGTGGTTGGTTTTTATGGTAATATAGGACAATCTGATTATGCGATCGCTAACGAAATCCTCAATAAATCAGCCCATCTTATCAAACATAATTATCCCCATTGTCATGTAGTAGCCATTAACTGGGGTCCTTGGCAAAGTGGGATGGTATCACCAGAATTAAAAAAAGCTTTTGCAGAACGAGGAATTGAAACTATACCCCTAGAAATCGGTACCCAAATGTTAGTTGAAGAACTAATAAACACCTATCAAGACAATGTACAAATCGTAATTGGTAGCCCATTAGTTTATATTCCCACCACCCTATCCAGCGACTTAAAAACCTATCGCCTCAAACGCCAATTAACATTAAAATCCAACCCATTTTTACACGATCATGTAATAGCAAGTCGTCCCGTCCTTCCCGCCACTTGTGGATTATTATGGATGGCTAACGCTTGCGAACAAATCCATCCTGGATTTAAGGCCTTTAGTTGCAACAACTTCAAAGTTCTGAAAGGAATAGTTTTTGATGAAAATTTATCAAGTGAATACACTCTAGCAATCCAAGACCTTGCTAAAATTGAAAATAAAGAAATAGAGTTAGCAGCTAAAATTAGCAGCATTAATCCAGAAGGAAAAATCAGATATCACTTTAGTACTAATGTGATACTAAAGCGCCAAATTGACACCGCCCTAAACTACGAATTGCTAAACTTAACCCTAGATGAGCAATTCCTCATCACAAATCAATTACTTTATCAAAACCGGGGAGGTAGCTTATTTCATGGAATCACATTTCAAGGTGTAAAATCTGTACTAAATGCCAGTCCCGGTAAACTCACCATCAAATGTAAATTACCACAACCTACAGCACAAAAACAGGGACAATTTCCAGTTCAAACATTCAATCCCTACATAGCTGACGTACAGATTCACGCCCTCTGGCTTTGGATTCAACACTTTCATCAAGTCGGTTGTTTACCCTCAGAAATTCAAACCTTTGAACAATTTGCACCTGTGCCATTTGACGAAACATTTTATGTTACTTGTGAAGTCAAATCCAAAACCGAATCACAAGTAATTGCTGATATCATTACCCACAATCGCCAAGGACAAATTTATAATCGCATGATTGGTGCTAAGGGAACTATTTTAACCAAACAAATAGGATAGATACCTCACACAAGGATGCAGAGATTGGAAGAATCTCAAAAATATTAACAACGTACATCTCCTCATTCTTCCTGCGTAAGCATTCAGCTTTTTCAGGCTAACACCAAAAATACCTATTTGATAATTAACCAATTTTTCAAACATTCTTACTCCTTACCTTTCTGCACCTCTGCGTGATATTACCTCTTAACTCAAAAAATGGAGAATAATCATGAATAAATTTGCAAAAATGGCTATTATAGGGCTAGATTGCATGACCAATGCTTATCAAGAATTAGATACATTTGAACGTAGTATTTACGAAGGAAAACAGAATTTTCTCCCTCTTTCCCATACCAACACAGGATTATTACCAATTCCAACAGCAGAAATTCAACAATTACTACCTCAACAACAATTAATTTTAAAGGTAGCTAATAACGCTCTCCAACATGGTAAATTACATCCAGAGACAAAAATAGCCGTGATTATGGTGAGTGAATCTCAAAATCATCAACCTAATAAATTAGCAAGTTATATTTCTCGTCTTTGGGATGCAACCAGTCCAGCTTTTGGTGAAGAAAAGTCTGTTTTTTCAGCCTTAAATTTAGCGCAGAAATTATTAACAAATAAACAAGTAGATGCTGTATTAATTGCAGCAATTGAGTTTACCAAAGAGGAACATCAAGTTCCTGATATACATACCCTTAGTTATGACCAAAATAGCGATGCTACTATAGTAGGAGACGGTGCAGCCGCTATAGTATTACAACTTCATGAAACTGCCAAAGATAATCATTGCATATATGCAGTAATTGATGCCTTGAGTATGGTGCAGAATTCCTCAAATCAACTAGCAGCAATCACTCAAGCTTGTGAAATAGCATTTGATCTTGCAGATATTCAAGCCAAAGATATTGGCTATTTGGAAGTTGATAGTAGTGGTATCCCTCAACAAGATGAGGCAGAAATCCAAGGTTTAATCACAGCTTATAAAACTGGAAAATCACATCTCAGTTGTGCTTTAGGTAGTGTTAAAGCTAACATCGGTAATACTCGCGCTGCATCAGGAATTATTAGTTTAATCAAAACAGCACTTTGTCTATATCACCGCTACATTCCCGCAGTTCCTCAATGGACTGGCGTAAAAACCCCAGATAGTTGGCGTGAGAGTCCCTTTTATGTAGCCACAGAATCTAAACCTTGGTTTTTAGAATCAGGTGCAAACAGAAGAATAGCTGCTATTAATAGCATGGAAAGAGATGGCAGTTATGCACATTTGATTTTATCAGAAGCAGCAAGTCAAATAGAACGCAATAGCAAATATTTAGAGCAAATGCCTTATTATTTATTTGCGCTTGCATCTGATCATCGCGCTTCTCTATTAAACCAAATTACTGCACTCCAAATAAATCTCCAAAATTCACCTTCACTCTCTCAACTTGCCAGTCAAACATTCAGAGAATTTCAAAAACATCAGCATTCAAATTACACCATTGCAATATTGGCACGTAATCAACAAGAATTAACACGAGAAATAGAGTGCGCAATTCAAGGTGTTAACATTGCCTTTGATACTGGAAAAGACTGGCTAACTCCTCTTGGTAGCTATTTTACAGCCAACCCACAGGGAAAAAAGGGTAAAGTTGCTTTTGTTTATCCTGGTTCTTTCACTTCTTATATTGGAATAGGACGAAATCTTTTTCGACTATTTCCCAAAATTTATAATGACCCAGTAATCAACAATGTTTATGAACGAGTTGCAAACATCGAACAACTCATTTATCCCCGCAGTATCACTAAGTTGTCAAAAAGACAATTAGAAACCATAGAACAGAAATTAATAGATGATCCAGTATCCATGCTGGAATCCGAAGTTGGGTTTGCTGGATTTATGACTGCAATCCTCAAAAACTATTTCCAAATTCACTCTAAATGTGCTTTTGGTTATAGCCTTGGTGAAACTAGCATGATGTTAGCACAAGGTATCTGGACTAGCTTTAAAAATACTAGTGATTACTTAAACTCATCTCCTCTATTTAGAACTCAACTATCTGGCCCTAAAAATGCAGTTCGTCAAGCTTGGGGACTACCTTTAGATGGCGACAATAAAGACTTTTGGAGTAACTCCATTCTTATTTGTCCAGTTTCTCAAGTTAAAGAAGCAATCAAACATGAAAACCGCGTGTATATTCCTTTGATTAATACACCTGAAGAGGTTGTCATTGCAGGAGAAACACAAGCTTGTCAAAGAGTAATTCAAAAACTCAATTGTGATGCCTTTCCTACATCTATTAATCATGTCATTCATTGTGAGCCAATGCACTCCGAGTACAATGAACTCGTAAAGATCAACACTTTACCTATCCAAAATATACCAAATTCAATCTTTTATTCTGCCGCAAACTACGAACCAATTACCCTCGATACTCATACTATAGGCAACAATATTGCCAAATGTCTTTGTGAGCAACTTGATTTTCCTCGCTTAATTAACCGCGTCTACAAAGACAATATCAGAATATTTATTGAAGTAGGAGTTGGTAGTAACTGTTCCCGATGGATTAGTGCAACTCTCAAAGAACGAGAACACATTGCCGTATCTATTAACAGAAGAGGCGTAGATGATCATACTTCAATTCTTAGAGCCTTAGCTAAACTACTCAGCCATCAAGTTAAATTAGATTTATCACCCTTATATCCTCAGCCAAAACATAAATTAGAAATTAACACACCTCACAAAAATCAACCTGTAATTTCTCCAGATAATTCCACTGTTCAACGGGAAGATAAAATCTTAAAATCTCTTTCCACTCTTCCACCCAATAGTTATTATCCAAAATTGATGGATAATCATGCAGTCATAAGCAAATCTCACACATTTTTATTAAAGTCCCGCCAACAATCACTAGAGCAAATAATTTTGCTCATTCAACACCAAATAGATTCTTACAAAAAAATAGTTGAGACTCAGAAAGATAAATAAAGTATCTTGATTTTAGTGTCTCTCTATGATAGGGAAGCTTGGTTAATTTACTTGAAAATAGCTGTAATCCATCGAAAATTTCCTAGGGGTTAAATAAAGTGTTCAACACCGAGAATTTAGTAAATAATGGTTTCAAATTTTCTCCGACATTCTATAATAGAACACAACATTGGTACGGCGATTTAAACAGTGTTGCTTTTGATTCACATACAATTAAATCAAAACTAAGGCATTTAGAAAAACACTGTTATATAGTAAGAAAAGGAAATCTAATTGGCATTACTAATGAAGGTAACTTACCTTACATAAGTAATGGTAAAACAGACCAATTAGAACTCCTCATATCTGTTCCACCTATATCGCTTCAACAGTTAGGTGATCACAATGTTTTAACATTTTACGGTGTTAAATATCCATATATGACTGGTGCAATGGCTCAGGGAATTGCTTCCGAGGAAATGGTTATTGCACTAGGAAAAGCAAGTATTTTAGGTTCTTTTGGTGCCGGAGGTTTATCTCCTTCCCGTGTCGAAACAGCCATCAAAAAAATTCAACAAGCTTTGCAACAAAAACCCTATGCTTTTAATTTACTCCATAGTCCTAGTGAACCGGCAATTGAACGATGTAGCATTGATTTATATCTCAAATATCAAGTCAGAATTATTGAAGCCTCTGCTTTCTTGGATTTAACTGACAACATTGTTTACTATCGAGCCGCCGGACTCAGTTTGAATTACGCCAATCAAATTGACATCAAGAATAAAGTCATCGCCAAAGTTTCTCGCCGTGAAGTTGCAACTAAATTTCTCCAACCTGCACCTAGAAAAATTCTCAAACAATTAGTTCAACAAGGTTTAATTAGTGAATTACAAGCCACTCTTGCAGAAACAGTTCCTATGGCTGATGATATCACCGTAGAAGCAGATTCTGGAGGTCACACAGATAATCGTCCTCTCGTTTGTTTATTACCTTCCATATTAGAATTACGAGATGAAATTCAAAATAAATATAGGTATGAAACCCCTGTCAGAATTGGTGTAGCTGGTGGGATATCTACACCCCAATCAGCCTTAGCTGCTTTTATGATGGGTGCTGCTTATGTAGTCACTGGCTCAATTAATCAGTCCTGTATTGAAGCCGGAACTTCTCAATATACCAAGGAATTATTAGGACAAGCTGAAATGGCTGATGTGATGATGGCTCCCGCAGCCGATATGTTTGAAATGGGTGTGAAATTGCAAGTTCTTAAACGTGGAACACTCTTCCCTCTCCGCGCTCAAAAACTATACGAATTATACAAAAACTACAACTCAATTGAAGAAATTTCTGCCGCAGAACGAGAGAAACTAGAAGGACAAATCTTGAGAAAAACTGTACCTGAAGTTTGGCAAGAAACAGTGAATTATTTATCCCAAAGTAACCCCGAAAAATTAAGTAAAGCAGCAAGTGATCCCAAACTAAAAATGGCTTTAATTTTTCGTTGGTATCTGGGATTATCCTCTCGTTGGTCTAACACTGGTGAGAAAGGTAGAGAAATTGATTATCAAATTTGGTGTGGGCCTGCAATGGGTAGCTTTAATGATTGGGTAAAAAATTCATATTTGTCACAACCCAAAAATCGTCATGTTGTAGAAATTGCTGATCAGATTATGACAGGTACAGCATATTTACACAGAATTCAAACTTTAAAAATTCAGGGGTTACAGATTCCTAATCAGTACAGTCAATATCATCCCTCATCATTGTAAATATGCCAGACAACAGAAAATTAAGTAGTCTAGAAGGAGCAATGGAAATCCTTAATAGACGAGCTAAAACCTGGAATATAGTTACCATTAGTCGCATTAAAGGCAACCTCCAAGAAGCTGTTCTTAGACAGGCCTTACACATTCTTCAATATCGCCATCCTCGTCTAAATTCCTGCATTATTCATTTTAGAAACAATTTCTATTTTCAAACCGCAGGTACAAACAGAATTGCTTTAAAAATTGTTCATGATTTGCCTGAAAAACAATGGACACAAATTGTTAATCAAGAGATGAATCAAGAAATTGATAGCAGTAAATGTTTACTACGAGTAGTGCTTGTTCATATTCTACATGAATCAAATCTTAATTACTTAATTACAACAATTCACCATGCAATTTCTGATGGTTTATCAAGCATTCAGCTTCAGTCAGAAATCTTAAATTATTGTCAACAAATTTCTTCTGGTGAAACTCTTAAACCAGTCACCACTTTAGAAGCATTACCACCTATTGAAAAACTACTACCCAAAAATACACAGGGTTGGATAGGAAAGATCAGTAATATTATATTTCTGCTAAAAATGGGTATTTTGAAACTTTATCACCAACCGAAAACATTAGGTTTTGGAAAATATACCCCCATTCACAAGCGACAAAGTGAACTTATTCATAGACAACTTGATGCTGAATTCACTCAGATGTTTATTCAGAGATGTAAACAAGAAGAGACTACGATTCACAGTGCTTTATGCGCAGTTCTCATGTTGACAGTAACTAAAGAAATATTGCAGTTTCAACAAAAAAATATGCGAGTTAATTGTCTCTCATATCTTGATTTACGCAAACGGGTTCAGCCTCCAATAAGTGAAGAGAATTTGGCTATTTTAGCTACGTCTTTAATGGGATTTTATACTATTAAAACCCATACATCATTCTGGGAGTTAGCGCGGGAAGTCAAACAAAACCTAGAGGTTAACATCAAGCATGGTGATATTTTTAATATGATATTAGTTGCCAAGCATTTGATTAATATTTGTTTGTTATTTCCCCAACAAGTAGCTGCTACAGTTTCAGTGTCTAATCTTGGCAAAGTAAACATTCCTAACGCTTATGGTGAATTAGAACTAGAGGAAATCAGTTTTGCGGGTTCTCATGCTTTGTATGCAGGTATGTTCATCCTTCATGCAGCAACTTTTCAAGAAAAAATGCTGTTAAATTTTGTCTTTTCTCAACCTGGAATTAGTAGGGAAGCTATGGAATGTCTTGTAGATCAAACGATTGATAATATTTTGGATATATCATCAGATTCTTTACAGTTGACAGGTATATATAACAATTTACTTTGATTATAAAAATTACTGATGTGGGCTGGTAAAATCATACAAGACTAAGGTGTATACAGGTTCATAATAATTAGATAGGAGTCTTATACATGAGTAATGATCTGAATAATTTACCTGGAAAACAAGCTTACACCTCAGCAGATATTCAAGCTTGGTTAGTTGCTAGTATTTCTTCTTTACTGAGAGTTGAACCAGATGAAATAGATATTAAAGAACCATTAGATAGCTATGGTTTAGATTCAGCACAAGCTATGATTATCGCTAGTCAGGCTGAGAAATTTCTGGGATTTAAATTATCTCTAATTCATTTATGGTATTATCCTACTATTGAAGAATTAGCACAACGTTTAGCTGAAGAATTAGAAAATTCAGAATCAGAAATTCTGCAAATCTAACCCCATACCGTTCAGTTAATTCTAAATCTGTTATTAGGTTGCGTTATCGCTTCATACAACCTACAAAAATGGTTAACTGGACTGTATTGGAATATCAGCACTAAAGAATTTCAAGTTTTTCCTCCTATAAGACGGACACTTTGCCAGAATGGGGGAAATATCATTCACCAAAGTGTCTTCTTTTCTCTATTCTTTATAGTTTGTTAAAAACTGGGAGATTTATTCATGAACGCATCAGAAATTTTGGCGAAGCTTACTCAACAAGGTGTTGAATTTTGGGTAGAAAATAACAAACTTAATATCCGTTCTCCTAAAGGTGTAATAACATCAACAATTAAGGCAGAAATAGCTACATATAAAGGAGATATTTTAGCCTTATTACAGGAGATGAACCTTGTTACAAAATCTGCTTCTGAACCATTAAGTCAGGGAATCAGCTTGCAAACTATTGGGAGATTAATAGGTGGTTTTGCTGGTGAATCACCTGTAGGATATCAGCCACCAATTATTAACCCCAAATTAATGGCTCAAAACCTCAATGTTACATTTAGACCTTTACCTGATGGCTATCATAATCAAATTATTATGAAATTCCGGCAGGAATTAGCATTAAAACTAAAAAGTTTTGGAGTTAATGTTCTCTCTTGGCAGGAAGCGACAACAGATATTTTTTATGATATTAAAATTCCTATATTAAACTTGAATTGCTCATTTAAAATTAAGGGAGTCCGAGCAGAAATTGATGCAGTAATAGATGTGGAACGACCAAATTCATGGCTGAGAAAGTTAGGAATATTCATAGCTGAAACTTTTTATAAGTTATCTTATCCTTGGTTACTCAATCAGCAAAAAATGTCTGTGGTACAAATTGCTAAATTAAGTAGTTGGGCTGAAGATCATGCTGCTAAATATGTTGAAGATCCAACAAATACGCAGGTGATCATTCTTAGTGATATAAATTATGATTTTATCAATCCCTTAACGAAATATCAGGAAAAAATTAGGATTGGTATTAATACACTAATTAAAACATTCTCAGAAATCGTAATTGGCATATCTCCTGAGCAAATTTCTATCCTGAATATGAATCTTTCTGATTCTACTTTCTTTAAATCTGAAATGGATGCTTTTGTTTCAAAATCACTTATTCCTAAAGTTTTTGTCCCTATTACTCCTCTATTAATGAGTAGATTTAAAATAGCACAATATAATCCTTATATGTCTAAATATACCCATAAATTGGTTAAACTAGGTCAAGAATTAGCCTCAACTGGTCTATTTCCACCTGGATTTAAGTTGGCTGAACTTATTAAAAGAAAATCCCACAGAGATATTGTCAATGTTATTGTTAATGGTAGAACTGGTGTTTCTTACGGGTTTGTAGCTTATGCTGAACCTCCCTACTATGTAGGAAAACTAGAAATCTCTACTTATGAATGGGATAAATTATTACCTGTTGCTGGATTTAGTAGTAATGAAATTCGGAAAAATGATGAAAGTAGACGTTATATAAGAATCATCATTAATGGAGAATATGTATTTAAGCAAATTCCCGATATTTGGCTAGTGAGTTCTCGTTCTGGTTCTAATAAAACAGACTTAAATCTTGAAGAAGATATTATTCGTATTGGTTTAAAAGATGATTTACATTTGCAGTTACCTGTAGGAAGTTTGTCACGTAAATCTGATTTCAAACCTTCTTATGATATCTATGTGATGCTGGCTATTAGTCTAGCTGCTGCTTTATATACGCCAGAATTAATCAAAAATGGTGCGCCAATTGTTCATTTTCACGGTTATCCGGCATTTGATTGGTTTAAAGAAAATGAATATTGCGTCGGTGTTAATAATCCTTCTGTACCCTGTGGAACTTATGAATCAGGTGTGTTTAATTTTTTAGGTCTTTCTAATTTAGCTAGTCAACAAACGAAAAATATTAAATTAGTGAGTTTGATAGAACCAGATCATGGTACAAATTTTATTGCTCATGATATGGATTATCTAGTTGATAGGTTAAAACATGGGTGTGTAGCAGAACAAATTGAACTAGGTGGACAACATTTTGCTTCTTTGAAAGCAAATTTAGGTGATGGTGGGATTTCCATATAGAAGAATTTCAGGAGAAGAAGAAGAAGAAGGAGAAATTGTAACTTTTAACTGGATATGAGATTATCTATCATTTGACAATTCACAGCAGTGATTTCTACTTGACGATCGCCATCTTCACCCGATTTTAAGCATACCCTGAAATAACTATCTGGTAGATATGGCATCCTTTCTGCCCACTCAATAGCGACAATTCCCGGTGTTACTTCTATCCCTTCCCAGTAACTTTCTAAATTCAATCCTGTTACTTCTTGGGGTTTTAGGCGATACAAATCCAGGTGATAAAGGGGAATGCGTCCTTCTATGTATTCATTAATCAAGGTAAAAGTAGGACTGACAATAGATTCATTTATCCCCAAACCTTTACCAATACCCTGGACTAAGGTAGTTTTGCCAGCACCTAAATCACCTTCTAGTAATATGACACTTCCAGCAGTCAAATTTTTCCCCAAGGTGATACCTAACTGCTGTGTTGCTTGTGTATTAGGAAGGAAAAGTTTAGTCATTGGTGATTGGTGATTGGTGATTGGGAAAAATAAAATTGATGACCCAGTCCCCACTCCCCATTACTTCCCATGCTGCGCTCCATTATACCATTTCAATAAAACCTTGGCTAGTTTTTGTGGGTCGTGGCGAACAAATCCGGTTTCGTCTTCATACAAGATGTTGGAGGGGACTATTCTTCTTCCTAGTTTGATGACGGTTTCTCGGTCTAGGAAAACGGGATGGGAATTTTGCTGGGCGTAGCGAATGAGGGCTTGGGCTGATGGGGTTTTTTTATGTACTAGTACGGCATCAAACAGCCTTCTGTCGCCACAAGCTTTATCAATGGCTTGGATGTGTTCGCCTACGGTGTATCCTTCTGTTTCTCCCGGTTGGGTCATGATATTGCAGATATAGATACGGGGAATATTTTGGGCTGCGATCGCATCGGCAATTTCTGGTACTAATAAATTAGGTATTAGACTAGTATACAAACTGCCCGGTCCAATAATAATGTAATCAGCTTCTTTAATTGCTTTAATCGCTGCGGGTAAGGCGGGAGGATTTTCAGGAATACAGCCAATTTGAACAATTTTTCCCCCAGCTTTGGGAATGCTGGACTCACCTTCAATCCGGCGGCCATCTTCTAATTTTGCCCAAAGACGAACATCACTGAGGGTTGCGGGTAAAACTTGTCCCCTCACGGCCAGAACTTTGGAACTAGCTGCAACTGCCCTTTCTAAATCTCCAGTAATATCAGTCATGGCAGTTAAAAACAAGTTACCAAAACTGTGACCTGTCAACCCATCTCCTGCGCGAAAACGATATTGAAACAATTCTGTTAATAACTTTTCTTCATCAGCTAGTGCAGCCAAACAATTGCGAATATCCCCAGGAGGTAAAACGCCAAATTCCTGACGCAACCTGCCAGAAGAACCACCATCATCAGCCACGGTAACAATAGCAGTAATATTAGCACTGTAGGTTTTTAAGCCCCTGAGTAAAGTAGACAGTCCAGTACCGCCACCAATGACGACAATTTTCGGACCCCGGTATAAACGGCGATGTGCCAGCAAAACATCTATCAGTTCTTCCTCATCCCCCTGTGGTCTTAGCACTTCAGTAATTGAACCTACGGTGCGGGATTGTCCCCAGAGCAGCAGTAAGATACCGCACAGTAAAACCAAAGGTCCGCTGATATAGTTGGGTAGTATGTCCGTGAGGAAACCCAGCAAACCTCTGAGAAACTCTAATATCCAGAAAATCGGGGTTAGCTTAATCCAAATAGCCAACCCCAAACTTGCCAGTAAAAAACCCCCAACACTGACGAAAAACCAGCGTTTTACTGATAATCCAGGTGATAACCACTTAAACCACTGGTTGACCCGATGGGAAGTGCGTCCGTGAGACTGGAGTTGTAGGGCGTTTATAGCTTGTCTGAGAAAACCGATTGACATACCTAATAGGGAACAGTGGGTACAAACATTGTTTAACAGCACTGTACACCACCTGGCTTCAAGACCAAGGGTGAAATCAATTCAAAATACTGCCGACCGTAGGCCACACCAGTGAAAACGCCTGAAGTGCTGATTCATTCGTTCCCCCTGATGGCTAACTCGAAGCGTAACTTGAGTTATGCACCCTGACTTAGTAAAAATAAATAAATTTTATGGAAATTTTATGGCAATACCTTAACCAAAATAAAAGGCTACAAAAATTTTGGCCAAATCGGCAAAATTAAACACACATAAGCGTTTCGCTTAAAAGCTAGT